>OGKG01001485.1_pt1 | contig 28012 bp, 19 predicted proteins | sample 1572201 | NCBI WGS metagenome assembly OGKG01 (sample SAMEA2582146, study PRJEB24529) | metagenome | biome: Human gut stool | place: China | collected 2011 | reverse complement strand
AATCACGATCCGCTTGCAACCAAGCGATATTGGAACACAAGACAATCCGGTACGCATCATTATACCACACGAAAAATCGATCGTTACGGTAACGATCACTTACCACGGCGGCAGTACCTGCCGGGAGGTTGTTTTCTATCTCTACGCTATTTTGTCCTTGAGTCATAATATTTGAATATTATGTCCCGAGAAACAATTCCCCGGCAGGTTTCTAACATACCATTAAAATTCATTCCAATAATTAGCCCTCTCTTTCTATCCCGTTTTTAGGACAAAGGAGAGGGCTTCCGCTGTGTGTTTCACACGAGAGAAACACTTTTATCAAAATAAACTTATATCAATAAAATTATTTTTGGCATTCAGATTCAACCAATCGTTTCAATTCATTCCCCCACACGTTACGAGCAACGATTTTCCCTTGAGGATCCAAAAGAAAAAGTTGGCAAATCTTGTCGATTCCCCACTCTCTCAAAAGAGGAGAATACCAAGCTTGATAATCACTTAATAATAACCATGCCACGTCATAGTTTGCAGTCACTTTAAGTAAATCATTTTTTTCTCCTGCAACCAAGATATCCACGATTTCCAAATTTCTCGTACCAAAACGATCATGCAAATCTTTTTTCAACGGCAACAATGCCATGTAATCGTCCAATCCACCGCTACCAATCGTCAACAAGATGTACTTTCCACGTAATTGAGACAATTTCACTGGAGCCTCAAAGACATCTACCAACGTAAAATCGGGGAAAACTTCCCCGGGTTGCAATGCCTTGTCTCTCTCGTAAATTTCCCTGAATGTTTCCCATTGCTTTCCTTGGAATGCACCGGGAGTCAAGTAACCGAACATGGCACTATAACGAGGAAATTCATATTTATCCATTACACGACAATTGTAAATATGATTTAAGCAGATATGACTGGCAGGATTGCGTTTGGCAAACTCAATAAAGACCTCATCTTCTTCCGGTTTTAGTTTCTCGAATTCATGCCGTAATCGACTGTATTCGTCCATATTTCCCGCATCTGCGGCAGCATCCGCTTGCTTAAGCATTTCCGATCGGCGCTGCCATATACCTGCCATATGTTTCCGGTAGAGTTGGTATTCTTCCTCGATCTTAGCTCCCGACACTCGAATTTGACTTCCCTCCTCCACCGTCAAAATAATATCCTCACCATTTGTAATCCAATACTGTCCGAATCCATATTCCTTGGTCGTGAACAACGCATAACGAGGTCCGTCCAGTTCTCCCGTCTTAAACAAAAATTCTCCCCCGGAGATTTGTACGGAATCGGAATACGCTCCTCCCAAGTTCAAATATACCCATTTCCCATCCATTCCGCTTACTTTTCCCCGGATCGTACACTGGGAATACCCGCAAAACGGCAATCCAACCAGAACCATCCATGTAAAAACATAAAATATCTTCATACAATTTTTATTCATGATCATTACCTGTTTAAAACCATTTTCACTTTCTCCTCTATAGCTAACCCACGCAACTTCTTATACAGAATTCTACCCTCCCCGTCAATCAAGAATATCGCCGGAATACCATTCAAGTTGTACCATTTATACAACCCCTCATCCGTTCCCCGCAAATCGGAAACCTGTGTCCATGTTGTCCCATCTTCTTCAATAGCTTTCACCCAGTTCTTGTGTTTCGTGTCAAACGACACGCTAATCACGTCGAAATCAGTTCCCTTGTATTGGTCGTACACTTTCTGCACGAAAGGACTTTCTTTGCGGCACCAACTGCACCATGAAGCCCAAAAATCCAAAATGACACATTTTTTACCCTTCAAAAAAGTATAGAAATTCACACTTTTGCCGTCAGGCGTATTCATCGTAAAGTCCGGCACTTGATCACCCACGTTCAGATCCCGCAAACTATAATACTGATTCTGTACCCGAATCCCTGTTTCGCTTTGCTTTACCCGATCGGGCATCTTTGTCAACGCCTCTGCCACGGCTTGCTTCAAACCGCTCGTGTAAATAAAAACATAGTAACGATCTATCACGTAAGCCGCCTCGTCGTCCGCTTTAGCGATCACGTACGACAATTTCTTCATAAACGCTTTGTCCTTCCGCAAATCCGCTTTCTTTTGTGCCGCGGCATACGTATTTTCTATTTCACGGGTCTGTTTACTTTTCTTCAAATCATCCTTTGCAGAAACAGTCAGTGTCCCCAGCAACAAAATTATAAATATGATCTTTTTCATTCTTGATACGACTTTAATTTATTTTGTAAGCGTTTCACTTCTGCTTCACCTTTCCCCTCTTTTTCGGCAGCCGTTATAGCCATTTTCAACATATCAATCCCTCGTTGTTTGTACGCCTCCGCATATTTAACACGCAACTCTCCCAGTTTCTCGTAATCGGTATGTGATTTCTTATCCCGAGAACTCATCACCACCTGCATCGCATCTACTCCATTTTTCAATACTCCCAATTCATTCGACGAAGAATCATAAATAAAATCAGCTATTTCCCGCATAATCCCAAGATATTCTTCAGAAGGGAACCAAATCCATGCGTCATTCTGTTTGTCCACCTCGTATTTTTGTTTTAATTTCTCAAAAAACGCCATAGCATCCCTACTATTCTCCATCATCAAACACTTGTAGCGAAGAGCCGAATTATCTTTATCTTCTGGCATTAACTCCAATAAATAAAGTGCTTTCAGAATTTCTCCTTTTTCCATACACGACTTCACGGTTTCCACGTCAGCCCGAATACCCTGCCCGGGCATCACTTTTAATGCCCAGATTGCCACGTGTATTGCCTCTGCAACCCCGGGCGACCAAGCATCCCAACGCCCCCGGATAATTCCCAGATCATCAAGCAATATTGCTGTCGGGTGTCCCCCCTTCACGGAAGCGCAACACGCATCTGCACTTTTCCCACCAACAGTCGGGTAACCGATCCCTTTTTCTTTCCACCACTCTTCAGCTTTATACCCCTTGTCTACCAAAGTCTCGTTCGCATCAACCCCAATAACCTGCACGCCCTCGTACATACCCGGATCACGACGCATCATAGTATCAATGTCGCAAGAAAGGATACGACAACCGCCACACCAAGTCGCCCAAAAATTCAAGACCACGAATTTACCTCGTAACTTTTTACTATTCAGTTGCCGAGTAAAATGGAATTCCGGCATTGGCTGTCCTAATTGCACGATCGTTTTGAGGTCCTCGCTCTCCGTTCGTTCTTGATAACCGACTTTCCAATTCTGACAATACTTTCTCATGAATCGATCCAACACGACATAATCTTGCGCTTGAACCATCACCATCGAAAATAATAATCCGACAGCTATTCCTATCGTCTTTTTCATATCTTTCCGCTCTCAAACTTTCATTTTCAATTACATCCGCAAATCTCCGCTACTTTAGCCCGAAGTGCCTCTCCTCGCAAATTCTTAGCCACGATACGTCCCTCTCCATCTACTAAAAGAAGATGAGGAATACCATTAAACTCATATAACTTCGTGACAGGTGAATCCCATCCTTTCAAATCGGAAACCTGTCCCCACTGGATTCCATCATCCTTGATCGCTTTCTTCCAAGCTTCCAATTTATTGTCAAGAGACACTCCCAATACATCAAATCCCTTATCTTTATAATCCGCGTATATCGCTTTCACATTTTCCCCTTCTTTTCGACACGGTCCGCACCAAGATGCCCAAAAATCAATCAACACTAATTTTTTCCCTTTCACGTACTCGTGCATGGATACCGGTTTTCCCTCCGGTGTGTTTAACGTGAAATCCGGAGCCACCACACCTTGTTCTACCGTCATATAGCGCTTCATTATCTCCTGCAACTCTTTACCTATAACAGATTGTTTTACCCCGGAAGACATTTTCTCCCATGATTCCTTTGCTTTTTCCATTAACCGGGGATATTGAATGATATACGGATTGTATTTCCACAAAGCATACACGGATGCCATATCATGTCGTTCGGACACTGCTATTAATTTCTCAACCATAACAGAATCTACCTGTTTTCCCGTTATCGAACGGTCCATCCCCAAATCTATAAAAAGAACATTATTCACTTCCCGCATCGCAGCATCCGTGGGATTCCCGGTCACGGTACACTCGATAAAATTTGTGTTAAATGTCCTGTAAGTTTTGTCCGTTAATTTGACATACGTGTCACAATAATCCAAATAAAGCAACACGCACTCTGTTTGCCCTTCTTTATTCAAGCGATAGAGCGATACCTCTCTTGGCTGAATTCCCTCGAGCGCAAACGAGAATTTTCCATTCTTTATTATAACGGAATCACTCGGGGTATTTCCCCCCGCTACCAGATACAATTTTTCTCCGTTTCTCTCGGGATTACACTCTCCTTTTAACGTCATTTTTTTATTTTGGGCTACTAGGGACAATCCCACGCACATCGCTAATATTAACAATCCTATTTTTTTCATCTTTTGCATTATTAAATTTAAAAAATAACTTCTATTGTTTGTTTTTCTTCCACAGGCGGCAGGCAAGTCTGCGAACTACACGTTTGGAAAACAACCTTTACTACAATTTTCGCCTTCTCTGCTTTTATTCCTTCTTTCACCTTGAAGATTTGTTTGAAACTAAATGTTTCCGCCCCGCTTTCATCCTTTTCCCCTGTATAGGTAACCCGAATACCCTCCTGCAATTTGGGTTCTTGCAAATTTCCCTCTTTCAATAAAAGATTTTCCGGATACTCGAAAGTAATTGACACGGGCACTTGATCGCTATTCACTTTACTATTATTATAAATGTGGTAATCGGCGAGCACTTTAAATTTCACTTCCACCTCGAATTCCGTTTTTCCCGCCTGCACTCTTACCGGATATTTCAACACGTAATCCACCGGTCGGTACGTTGAAACCACAGGTTGTTTGCCTTCTTTTTCTTTTCTCATTTGTCTCTTCATTTCCTCTTGACTTATCGGCTTATAAGTATCGTTCATATGCTCTTTGTCGAAAAGAAATTCACGAGGCTCCGCTGTTGCCTGCTTGGCAATAGCTTTCTCCGGGTTCTTTTTCCCGTACAACACGATCGGGTAGCCGCGATGACGCAACGTGATATACCTCATATCATCCAAATTACCAATAAGGTATTCCTTCATAAATGCTTGTTGTGCTATTTTAGCTTTGAGAGAATCCATGCAATCGTAATACCTTAATGAAGCTCCTGCGTCTTTTCCCGGGAAATTCAACCCCAACTCTCGTGTCCATCCCCAATTCACCTCGTTTACTCCCTCGTATCCCCCTTCAAAGGCATCTTCCACGGGATTAAACGTGGCTATTGACAAACCTAACAATATATCCTCCACGCCATCGCCATTATAATCGGCAATCGTCAACATCGGTGCACAACCGGGCAATGCTTTAGATCCATCCTCACTTGTGAACAACGGCACGGCATGTTCAAAACGCAAACCATCATCCGTCCGCACGCCTCTAAAAAAATAGAGAGCCTCACCGCCTTTGTTCGTGTAACCGTCATGAACAAACAAATCCAATACCCCGTCATGGTCCCAATCGTAAGGGAAAATATACGTGTGACCATCCCCACCACACACTCGCTCGGTAATCACCTCTTTTCCAGTTTCCACCACCACGTTCGGATCGCGACGTATATGCAAAATCGTACCGTCCACGTGGAATAGATACTCACGTAATCCCAATACAGGATGCTCCTTGGTCCCTTTATTCAAAGCTACCCGAAATCCGCCGCTTCCAGCAACAAACAAATCCAATAAACCGTCACCGTTAAAATCGGCAAAACGGGCCGTGGTAAAATTCCAATAACTATTGGACGCAGGTGACCACATCATCATTCCCGGATAACGTCCATCTTCCCTGTATCCTTCTTGTTCTATAAATTGCCGGGGCTGGAATCCCTTCTCGCTTCCCCGCCACCAAGAAATCTTCCCCGGATTGTATTGCCCGGAAATGATATCATCGTACCCGTCACCATCTATATCCACCACCTGCGGATGTGTACCGATACAACACCACTGGTGGCAAGTCAACGTATCCCCATTGATGTCCGTGGCGTAAAACCACTCACCGGTATATTTCGGTTTCTTATCCGTCCCTTTATTCAAGTATACTTTAATATTCGATTCCTTTTCTCCCGTTTCAAATTCCCCCATGAGCAAATCCAGTTTACCATCACCGTCCCAATCGAATAACGCGGGATAACCCAAACCGTGTTTCTCTGTCCGGATTTCATATTTCGTTCCGTCAATTCTCTCGGGCTGGCTTAATATATTCCCTCCCAGGATAGGAGTAAAAACCAATTTTTTGAACTTCGGAAAATTTGTCGTACGTTTCCCGTTCATACTGTGGTCCAATTCTTTTTTCTCTTGCGCACTAGAAGTAAACACGAGACCCAAAAACGCCATGATAATAATTATTGCTTTTTTCATCATCAATATCATTTCATCTATCCAAATCCAACTCTACAATTTTTTCATCTTCAACGACAGGCAAACAAGTTTCGTCGCTACAAGTCTGGTATGTCATCTTCACTTTAATATCCACCTTCCCCTTCATACCGGGTTTTGCTTTTATCCGTTGGGTAAAAGTGAAAACCTTTCCATCATACACTTCATTTGCCCCATGTAGCTTCACCGGGGGCAATTTTAGCTCGCCCACCTTGCTCAACCCTTCGGGTAATATAATTTCAATCGACACCGGCACCTGGTTCTCGTTTATCTTGTTCTTCGTGTACAAATGATATGTTCCAATCGTTTCAAAATTGACCGTTACCTCAAAATCTTCCTCCTGGTATACTCTCCTCGCTTGCACGAAACAGGATACCGGTTCTTTTTCCGCCACCTTGTACTTGAACTCTTTTCTCGCCGGCTTGTCATACTCGAATTCCCGTTGCCCGGCTTTCATCGGTATCGCCAGTGCCCTTTGCCTGTTCTCCCTACCGGGGAACACGAACACGTAACCACGGTGACGTAACGTCAGGTATTTCCAGTCATCAAGCTTGCCAACCAAAAATTCCTTATGCAACATTCTTTTGTCTAATTTCTCTTGCAAATCATCCATCGATTCATAATACTGTAACGACTCACCCGTGTCTTTACCGGGAGAAGGTAATCCCAAGTCCCCGGTATAACGCCAATAAAGATCCGCTGCCCCCTCGAAACCGTTAATCGTGGGAATTGAAAGCCCCATAATGATATCCTGCACCCCGTCTCCGTTATAATCAACCACTTGAACGTGAGGTGTACAACCGGGTAACGCCTTACTGCCGTCTACTGCCCAAAATAACGGTCGAGCATGCTCGAAACGCAAACCGTCATCTGTCATTACCCCCCTTAGGAAATAGATTCCAAGTTCCCCTTCACGCGTATACTCATCCGTGGCGATAATATCCAATACCCCGTCACCATCCCAATCCACGGGATTCAAATAACAATGCGCCGTCATAGAACTAGCCCCCACGGCGTTAAAATCTTTACCGGTTTCCACTTTTACTTCCGGATCCCGTCGCGTATGCAGAATCGTACCATCCACGTGATAAAGGAACTCCCGTCGCCCGAAACTCGGCTCCGCTTTCGTTCCAGTGTTCAATGCCACCCGGTAACCGCCGCAGCCTCCCACGAACAAGTCTAGCAAACCGTCGCCATTGAAATCCGCCAAACGAGCCGACGAGTAATTCCAGTATGACCAAGATTCCTCCGACCAAACCGGTTCACCAAACGACACAAACCTTTTGCCGTCTTGATACCCTAATTGAGGAATCTGGCGTCCCGGTTCAAAACCATTCTCGCCACCACGCCACCATGTCACTACACCCGGATAATATTGCCCGGAAAAAATATCAAGATAACCATCACCGTCAATATCCACGATCTGTGGATGGATTCCGATACAACACCACTGGAAGTTCGAGATCACATCACCATTCACGTCCGTGGCGTAGAACCACTCTCCCGTAAACTTCGGTTTCTTCTTCGTCCCTACATTCAAGTACACCTTGATTCTCGATTGCCCCGTGAGAAACTCCCCAACCAGAAGATCCGGTTTACCGTCCCGATTCCAGTCGAACACAGTGGGATAAGCCAACCCGTGCTCCTCCGTGCGAATCTCCCGTATCGTGCCATCCACACGTATCGGTCCGTTCAACACGGGAGCCCCCGCGAGCGGGGTAAAATAAAGTTCCTTCATCTCCGGAAAATTCGTTGTCCGCACATCTAACAATGTACTATCATGCGGTAATGGAAGTTTCAAGTCCGGCAATTTCTGCGCAGGCAGTAGCAAACAACTCCACGCCAAAATTGCACCTAACAATAATTTCTTTTTCATACAGTAGATTATTTTACATACAACATCATTCATTTAAACAAACTCTCCACAACCCCCTTCAAACCTCTATGCAATTCAAAACTGGTCGCCAATATTCTGCGAGAACCATCCACCAGCACCAAATTAGGTATACCGTTAAAATTATAAAGCACACGCATATTCCCATCCCAGCCTTTCAATTCCGACACATGCGTCCAAGGAAGTTTATCTTCCTGAATTGCTTTCATCCATGCATCTTTATCATTATCAAGGGAAACCCCGAGCACATCGAATCCCTTCTCGTGGAATTTATCGTATAAAGCCAACACTTCCGGATTTTTTGCCCGACAAGGAGCACACCATGAGGCCCAAAAGTCTATCAATACCACTTTTTTCCCTTTCACATATTCGGAAAGAGATACCGGTTTTCCATCGAACGTATTCAAGGTAAAGTCCGGAGCAATTGCCCCTTTCGCCATCGGCAGCACTTCTCCAAGATCGGCATACATCCGTTTGCCCACGGGACTCTGCTTTACCTCCTCGGATAATTTATTCATATAACCTGTCAATTCATCATATGTCATAAATTCCACGCATACCGATGCATATTTCCACAATATGAACGCCGATGCCAAATCTCCGCGCATTGAAACCTCTCGAAACTTCCGGGCTGTGGTTTCACCCCACAAATCTTTCATCGCCGAGAATACAGCATCCCACGTGACAGCTCCCACCGGATTCCCCTCTATTTCACACTTGATCCAAGCAACATTACCCACTTGTTCCGCCTCTCCCAATTTCAGATACGTGCGACAATTATCCAAATAAACCAGCAAGATTTCTCTTTCCCCTTTGTTTATTCGTGACAACACGTACTCATCCGGTTCCTTTCCGTCCAAATTAAATTCAAATTTTCCGTTCCGAACCTCTACGGAATCTATCCATTTATTACCAGCCAAATACAACATCTGTCCCTTTTCGGCAGAAAGCCATTCTCCGGACAACGACATTTTCTTTCCTTCTGTCCGGCAAGCAAACATTGCCAAAGACAACATCATTAAAATCAATAAATTCTTATTCATTTTTGTACCATTGAAAAAATTAAACCATATTTTTCCTTGCGAATTTCACATTGTTTATACTGACGAGATCTTTGTTATCGCGCAAAAGCATGAACCACACACCCCATAATCAATATGATTATGAGAATCATTGATTTACTCATACTTTTATAATTATTTACAAATTACTATTTCGCACACGATACGAGGGTGCCTGATGCACCCTCGCATATTTTAATACCCTTTGATCTCGACCTCTTGAATCCGATCAAACCCCTCGTACATACCCAATTGTGATTTCACCTTTCCCGAATTCGGATCCAACTCCAAACTATACAGTTTTCCGGAACCCGAGGTTCCACCGTACGTTCCCACCACCATTACCACGTTGTTCATGTAATACTCTTTCCCTCCGGTTGCCCGTGGTTTCAATATTTTCATCAAAGTAATATCCCCTTCGAATTCCACTTTGGAGTTATTCTCCATTACCAATTCAGACGGATTGATCTCCTTCCCATCGTCCACGGAGAAATGATAAACCCCTCGAGACGTAGCATAATACCCCATGTTAATCTGGTTGTTCCCGAAAGCCCAACTTATCACATCCCCGTTCGCAACATCATTTATATGAGACAAATCGTACTTGTATTTCGGGAAATCTGTCACTTTCGTTGCGGCATCATTCATCTCCGCTATAAAATAGCTACCATTGTCTTTGCTCCTCATCACAGCAAGCATCCCGTATTTTCCACCAGCATCCCAATGAAGTAGATCTGCCTGCATGTCACCGGGATTAAAAGGAATTTGTATTCCCGGTTCATTGATATCTATTAACGCTAAACCTGAAAAATCATACACATACTCTATAGATACAAAACCGCATTTATTCATATCAAACAAAATACCCTGCCCGATACTACGTCCCGACGGCGGAAAGAATTGAGGATAGAATTCAAAACTATACTCTTCATTATTTTCATCGTATGCATATTTAGGAACAGCCACCCGGTAATCATACGGTTGTCTTGAAAAAATATCTTTACCATCAAAAATATATAATTCATAATTATTTATCGTGATTCCTCCTGGTCGTCCCGCATTCAAACCTCCAACAAACAAATCGTTCCACTCGCCTTCTTTTTCCATCGTTTTACTGTCCACCACGGCAGACATACTTTCTGTTAAAGCAATGATTACAATATTATCCGGGGCTGACGCGGAACCATTGAGGTAAGTTTGCCAAAGTCCGGTACCCTTCCCGGCAATTCTCTGATTCCCATTCTTAGAAGAATAGTAAGCGACATCCGTTTTATTGTTGAAACCTGCAGCAGGTTTCAACAATTGAAATTCAGGTGCCTCAATCACGCCTATATCAGAAGTATTTTCATCGCCATGAAGCACCATAAGTCCCAACGCCGTTGGTGTCATTTTCACCGTCACGTCCACCACGTTGGAATAAAAATGGCGTTCGTTGCTAATTTGCGTCACATTCAAACGCATCTTATACGTCTTTTCCTTATTCAAGACCGCATTTTCCCACTTGTAATTCAAATCCCTTCCTTGAGCCACGGCAACAAATGGATCAAACCATGCAGTGTCCATCTGCACCTCCCAATCATACCGTAAATCTGTATCGGGAATCGAAGTCTTTACGTCCGAAGTAAGTTTCAATATTTCACCATACATCACACTATGCGGTCCCTCCTCTTTGATCGCTACTTGCACGTCTGCCAAGTCCCGATAATCGTAATTTCCTTTATCGTCGTAACAACCGCACCATGCCATTGCCACGAAAAGTATCCAATATATTTTCTTCATAATACCTTGCATTATTTCGTATTGTAATCAAACTCGATGACATTTTCATCATCTTCATTATACTTGATGTTATTATCTTTACAATACTTGTTCAATTTATAAATCAGCACGCTAATCTCATCATCATACCACTTGTATCCTCCGCCATTCAGAACATCAAAAGCATCTTCAAACTGCATGATTATACTCATTTTTTTATCAGAATAATACCCTAAATAACGTTCTGCCGATTTATCCCACCAATCGGGTTTAGATAACTTGTTTGAAATCACCAAAGCGTTCTCCAAACTCCCGTTCAACCCGACTTCAAAGTCTTCCGACGGACAAATTCTGAAACCAATCGTATCCGGTGCGTTTTCTAAATTCTCTGTCTTGTACACGGTCACACGCAATACACCCGCACTCTGATTAGCAGGTATCACCGCTGATATTTCATACCGTGACGTATCGTTGGTACATCCCAAATCCTCTACTTTCACCACACGCTCGACATCAGCTCTGCCTCCCGCCATGGAGATACCGATTTCCACCATGTATTTTTCAACACCTTCCGGCTGAGAATAGAAAGAAAAGACAGTCGTATCGTTCGCCTCGGTAAACCATACTCGCGGCTTCTCGCTCCACGTGGGAATTTCACTTTTCGAGCACGCTGCCGCACCAACCAAAAGCACCGCAGCAAAATATAATATCTTTTTCATCATCTTCTATATTTTAATTCAAACTATTGACGGCCGGCATTGGCTTGTTCCAAGTCCGGAATTTCAAACGTGAAGAACTTGGCATCGGTCATATTGGGCGAGAAATCCATCTTTCGCAAACGCTTGTAATAATACCACAACTGCCCCTCCCCGATAAATTCTTTCTTGTACTCTTTCAAGATTTCTTCCTTCAACTTGTCCGAGGACATACCTCGATCCAAAGAATAAGAAGTCAACCCACGATGCGAGCGAACCTGCTCGAGGTAATCCACCCCGTCTTTAGGATCTGATGTACATTCTGCCGCAATATAATACATCTCGGACAAACGGATCAAGGGCAACCGCTCTTGGAAATAACGACCACACAAGGTATGCTGATAAAATTTAGCTACAAGGAAATTACTTTTATAAGAAGCAAAACCATACTGGTAACGATAATCGGCTGTATAACCCTCGTACAACTTTGTCCGTTCGTCACTGGTAAGTTCTTTCCCATCTTGAGAGGAACTCATTCCGACAGCCCCATCATAAATATAGGAATCCATCAATTTCTCCAAATCAGTCACGTTCAAAGCGAAAATATGCTCCGTTGCAAAAGTACGATCCTGTTTATGTTTATAATATCCGTCCGTCTGCGTAGAAGTAATCCCGGTCAAATCAGTTTGCTGTACCCAAGGGAACGTGTCCTCTTGGGCAGCAATCACCTCTTGCGCACACGCCAACGCATTCACCTTGTCCCCCTTCCAAAGGTAAACCCGTGCCATCGTGGCAACAACGGCATAATAATTTAAACGGAATCGACGGTTATGCCAAGTCGGGATATTTTTGGCATAAGAGAGATACTCCCCTGAAGGCAAGGAAGCCAAACAACTTGCCGGGGTGATTCCCAAACGCATCGGATCATTTACCATCAAATCCTTCGCTTGTTTCAATTCTTCCAACATAATTTCAACAGCGTCTTCTTGCGTGAAAAGAGGAGTAACCGTGGGTGCCAACATCGTCACGTAAGGGATCGACTCCTTATCTTTGCCCGTTTCATAGGCTTCGGCAAACAGCCGCAACAAGTCAAAATGCAAATAAGCTCTCAAACCAAGCGCTTCACCCTTGATCAAGTTATAATTGTCATCAGAAAAAACGTCTTTGTTGTCGTTTATCGTTTCCAACAACGAATTCAAGTTGGCGATTTGAGCGTAAAGACCATTCCACATTTTCTCTATATACGACTTGCAATAATTTTGACTCCACTCATCGTCCGACTTCGCATACCCATATTGATACCAGGCTATGTGACTATACATCCGAATATTATAATAACCAGCCATGATATCCAGAATATTATATGTCAATTCTCTCCCGTAAAGAGATCCGTCACACATCTTGGCATACACACCGGTCAACGCCTCGGCATAACCGAGCTCTGACTTAAACAACTCGTTGCGGTCCACTTGATTCGAAGCGTTCACGTCCAACCAATCATCGCACGCAATCATCGCAAACATCAATACCGCTAATCCTAATATTTTTATTCTTTTCATATTCTTCATATTTTTCGATTAAAATGTTGCCTGCAACGAGAACGAGAAATTCCGGGCAAAAGGATAGGAAGTCCCTCTCTCTATATCGATACTGGACACACGCAACAACTCGTTCATGTAAAAAGAAAGTCTCAACCGCTGTAAAGCCACTTTCTTCAACCACGCCGCCCCGACGAAATCATATCCCACGTTCACGGTAGAAATATACAATTCATTGTTTTTCTGCACGAAACGAGAAGTCGGTCTTGTCATTTCCGTCATTTTGCTACTCACATTACTCGACATGATGTACACTTTTTTATACGGGGCAATATCTCCCGGTTTTTGCCAAGCCTTCCACAAACGGCGATCTAAATTTTCAAGACCGGTTACATTCTCCATACGAGCTATTAGATTTGAATTATAAAGATCCCCTCCTAACGTGTAGTTACAAGCGATAGAAAACGTAAAACCTTTATACCCAGCATTAATTCCAAGCGATCCGCGCAACTTGGGAGTCGTGTTACCCACCACCACCTGCTCGGCAGCACTCCACGTGAAGGTACTTTCTCCGTCTTTTGTCAAGAACATTTCAGTTCCGGTAGTAGGATCAACTCCCAAAGAGCGCATTCCCCAAATGGCATCCATCGAAACCCCTTCATAATAAAGAGTGGCTGGCTTAGTAAGTTTATTTACATACTTTTGAGCTACTTCCGATGTCATCTCCCTGTCTGTATTAAAATCATATCCACTATCAAGCGAAGCATTTTGCTCCTCGTTGCTATTTTTGAATATATCGTATATTTTCTTGATCTTGTTTTCGTTATGCATTGCCGTAGCCGTAAATGTCACATAGGCTTGTTGACTTTCATTCCGCCATGGCGTGACAGACATTGCCAATTCATACCCTTTATTCTCGATAACACCCAAGTTCTCCTTGTAATTGGCAAACCCGGTGGAAGCAGGAAGCGACACGTCCGAGAGCAAATTGTCCGTCTTTTGAATATAATACTCCGCACGCAAAGTCAAGAAATGTTTAATGGCAATATCAGTCCCGAAATTATAATCCAGTACTCGTTGCCATTTCAATTTGGTATTAGCAAGAGCAACTAATTGGGCACCTATCATATCACCATACGAATAATCGTAATACTCGTACCGATAACGAGCTTGGGCAGGATCTACATTCTGGGTTCCCGTGTATCCCACGGAAGCACGTAATTTAAAATTCGTGAGCCAGTTATTATTTCCCAAAAATCCCTCGTGATGAAGGTTCCAACCGATACCCAACGACCAGAAAGTTCCCCATCGGTTATCACTCCCGTAAACAGAAGAAGCACTCCTGCGTACAGAAGCATCGAAAAGGTAACGATTGGCATACGAGTAACTGAACGCACCAATGATCCCTATTTCCCTTGTTTTGGAACTGCTTCCGGAAGGTTTTCCATAGGTTTCATACTTCGTGGCAAAGAAAATATCATCCATACTGTCATTTCCAAAACCTTCGCCAACAGCGGAGAACGTGCGATTATTACTTGAAGCAAGATTCCAAGTCAAGTTGGCAAAAAGGAAATGCTCACCAAACGACTTATTGAAATTCAAACCCGCTTGCACGTCTATTTTTTCAGATGAACCGTCCGTCTTGGTATATTGTCCCTTACGATCGCTCATGCCATTCTCGTCGTAATGTACGAACTTCGTGTGACTCTTCGGGTAATATACATCAGACCCGGTTTCCTGACGAGAATAAGAGAAAGAACCTCGTAAGCGGAAAGCATCGCTAATATTCCAATCCGCAGAAAAATTATCACGTATCTCCGTGTATGCCGATTCATTTTTCGTGTTCAACGTGGCATTGTACAACGGGTTGTGGACCTCCGTATTACCACTACCGTCATTTGTACCGCTATGAACGGTAAATACCCTATTCAAATTACCATTCTTGTCATAAGGTGCCCAATACGGATTCAAAGAAGTATACTCGTCAAATGAACCGTAAGGCGAGTTCTTCGACCAATTGCGAGTAAATTCTATCGTGTTGCGAAACAATAGATTTTTATAGGTATAAGATAGAGTCGTATTTGCATTCAGCGTTTTACGTCCCGATTCCTTCATGACTCCGGCAACACTGTTATAAGATACCCCAAACTGGTAACGCATCCGTTCATCCCCACCTTCCAACGTCAACGAGTGTTTATTACTAAAACCCACACGTAACGGTTTAGCAAGCCAATAAGTATCCACACCACCCAGTATATCGTCATACACTTTTTTATACGATTCATACGCCGAGATAGTCCCAAGTTGTGATTCCGTGTTCGGACCGTACATTCCGATCCCAACCTCAAAATCCAGTTTTTCGCGGGCATCCATCAAATCATAACCGGTCAAATCCGGAGCCTCGATACCGAAATCTCCCGAATAGTAAACCCGTAATTCTCCCATTTGGGGACGCACCGTTTCAATTACTACCACACCATTTCCGGCTTTGGAACCGTAAATCGCTTTAGCAGCTGCATCCTTCAATAAAGTTACACTCGCCACCCGATTCATATCCAAATCGAATACTTTCTCGATTGTCGTTTCAAAACCATCCAAGATGAATAATGGTTGATTCGGGTTCCCCTCGTAATCACCCCTCACGTTAGAGAAGGATGTCTGTCCCCGCAATTGCACATCAGGCAAACGGTTAGGATCACTACCAAATTCTAAATTTTCCATAATTTGGAATGCAGGATCCAAGTTCTTCAAACTTTTTATCAAATTCTGATTACCGGCACGCAAGATATCCTCTCGTTTAAACGTGGCTGCCGACCCGGTAAAACTTTCCGCCTTTCGGGTGAACATACCTGTTACAACTACTTCGTCCAAATTCTCGATATCCTCTTCCAATACAACCCGGAGCGTATCGGTTTTTTCCGTGAAGGCTACAGATTTACTTTTAAAACCGACAAAAGAAAATTCCAGAGAACCCTGCGTCATGGGCAATACCATCCGAAACCATCCCTCCATGTCAGTAACGGTTCCAAGAGAAGTTCCCGCTACCTTAACCGTCACTCCCGGCAAGGGTTGTTTCTTTGTATCATACACGAATCCTTTCATGCGAATTGATTTTTTGGCACTCGTATCCTCTTTCCGCGGAACAATTAAAATTATTTCCCCTTGTGCAAGAGCAACCAAACGAGTTCCTTGCAACACGGCTTCCACGGCTTTAATAACCTGAACGTCCTTTAGCTCCAAGGATACTTGTCGAACTTCCTTTTCAAGTTCTTCCCGCTTGTAACTGACCGAATTTCCATTCAAACGATTGATTTCCTTAATCGCATCAAGGACAGTTACCTTGTCCAATTTCAACGAGATTAATTTACCATTCTGCTGCCCGAATACCAAGGGCGAAGTAAGCATCATCCAGACCAGAAGACAGATTCCTATCACAGATAATCGCCTACACGAAGCAGAAAACATCTTCGGATGTTTCATTTCACGATTTTTTTGCATAGATTTGTAAAACATTAAATTAATAATTTCTTGGTTTTCCAAGAGGTTGAATGACCGGGGCATCTTCCACATGCCACCGGTTATTTTTTAGTATATATACACTGTCGTTCCTTTAATCTCGAAACGGGGACCTCCCAGCAATGTCAATGTACTTAACACGCTTCCCAAATCCTCGTTACGATTGATTTTCCCGGTAAAGGTATGCTTCACGTTCCGGTCGCCCCGCCACTCGTAAGTCACGTTGTACCAACGTGCCAACATACGCATCACACTCTCCAAATCATCATCATCCAACATAATAATGCCATCCCGCCAAAGTGATTGTATATCCATGTTTACCTTTTTCACCGAAATATCATCAGCCCCCACTTCCCAATTAGCTTGCATCCCCGGTGTCAATACTTCCTTCAATGAAGTTTGTTCCACGGACACCTCTACCCGCCCGGTAAACAAAGTAGTCTGTATTGTAGGCTCATCGGTATAAGCCATAATATTAAACGAAGTCCCAAGAACACGGGTCCGCATCTCTCCCGCCTGCACGACAAACGGGTGCAACGAGTCGGGAGTCACTTCAAAAAAAGCCTCTCCTTTCAAATCGACCACCCGATTTTTCCCTGTAAATTTCACTGGATAACGTAACTCCGAATCGGAGTTCAAAAATACTTCCGTCCCGTCACTCAAAACCAACGAATAAATACCTCCGCGAGGCACCACTATCGTGTTGTATTCCACAACAGAATCCTGCATCTCTTTCTTCATCTCGTACGCCACTTGTCCCGTCCGGATATTAATACTCGTACCAGATGTGGCTACCGAAGTATCCCTATCTCGCAAGGCAATCTTCTGCCCATCGTTCAGAATCAACAATGCCTGTATCTTTCCCGGCTCTATGACCGCCATCCGTACAACTGTTTCATCCTTGCCCGCCCGTTGCAACCCGAACCACAAACCAAGCCCCAGTAACAAGACCATTCCCGCTGCATATGCCAACCAAGTCCTCCTCCCGATAGATTTTCTCTCCCTCGTAAGCCGCTCCAAACGCCGCCATTGTTCTTTCCGGTCGGACAACCGCACGATATTCTGAAATTCCTCGTTCCTCTTCCCGCCCGACACTTGTCTGAACAATTCCTCGTGTTCCTCGGATTCCTCCAACCACTCCCGCAACCGCCTTCCCTCTTCCTCATCCAACATCCCGCCTCCCAACAGCTTCTTCACCACGACATTCGCAATACCTATTTCTTTTTCTATATCACTCATAGTATATCATTTTTCCGTAAACTACACCCTATAATTGCGTAACTCGGAAAAACGGGTGAATAGAAATGTGATTTTTTTGTTTTTTTTACAAAATCACCCCACGGACAAGAAAAGCAACAACGCCCTCAAATGTTTCAACCTCTCTCTCAACGTCTGGTATCCAACTTTTTTCAAAGTCTTCACCGTGTTAGGAGAAACACACATCTCTTTGGCTATTTTTTCGACAGTCATATCCTGCATACTTAACTCGATAACCCGTCGTGTTTGAGCGGGAAGTTCATGAACGGCTTGTTGCACCTGTCCACAGATTTCGGCAGTAATTAAAACATAATCCTCGGTAACGCTCTCCTCCCATTCTATACTTTCAAGAATACGTTTCCGATTGGTCGTATCACGCAGAAACGCCAATATTTTGTTTTTGATAACCGTGTATAAATAGGTCTTTACCGCTAACAAATTATCAAAATTATTCCGGTTACTCCAATACAAAACAAAAGCCTCCTGAATGATATCTTCGGACTGTTCTTTATCGTGCAACATCTTGTACACGTAATAAAACATCCGCTGATATAATCCCTCGTGAAGCTCTCCAAATGCCACACGCTCGCCCTTGGAGATTCGTTTTATATGTGAGTCATCAAGCACAACTTTATAGACTTTCGTCCGATTATATCTTTATCTTTAATTTCTGTCCCGGTTTCAAGTTCTTCACCATCTTCTCGGAAAGCCCGTTCCATTTCATGATATCCCGATTGGAAACACCCGGGTATTTTTTAGCTATACTCCACAAATTATCTCCCCGTCGAATCGTGTAATAAAAGAACTCACCTTCAGCCAACGATTGGGTTTCCACTTCCGAGTTAGCGGCAACCCCCGCGTATCGGGTATTAACCTTTGACTGATAATGTGCCACTTTATCTTTAGGCACGTAAACCGTCAATTTCTGTCCTATATTAATACGGTCTTTTGTCATCCCGTTCCAATACTTCAAATCGGACAACCTCACGTTGAATCTCTCGGCAATCTTCCCGATAACATCCCCACTCTTCACCGTGTATATCAGTTTAGCTTTATTACTCGGGGCTGCATGAGCGTGAGCGTATTTCTTGAAACGGCTCTTCGGGTCGGCAGTACGGTCACTGTCATTAAAATAAGAATTACGGTTATAAGCAAAAATCGTATCCTGTTTGTCGATAAAATTCGCCACGTGATTATAAGGCATTCGCAAACTATAACTTTTCCCGAATCCGGCAGGTACAATATCCGAACGGTATTGTGGATTTAAATCCCGAATCTGCTCCACGGAAACATCCATCAACTTTGCCATTTGCTCAAAATGCAAGGCGTCGGAAATCATTATCGTGTCACACATGGTCGGCAACTCGTTCTCCAGAGGGAATATATTATGCTCCTTGTGATAATTAAACGTGTACATCGCCGCTATAAAAGCCGGCACGTATCCGCGAGTTTCCCTAGGCAAGTGGAAATAAATATCCCAGTAATTCTTCTTGCTACCGGAACGACGGATAGCCTTATTCACGTTGCCCGGTCCGCAATTGTAAGCGGCAATTACCAGAATCCAGTCCTCGTATATCTTGTACAAATCTTTCAAGAAACAAACAGCCGCCTCGGTCGACTTCACCGGGTCCCGACGCTCGTCAATAAAAGAATTGATTTCCAACTTGTACATCTTTCCAGTCCCGTACATGAATTGCCATAGTCCGCAAGCCCCTGCCCTTGAAAAAGCCCTCGGGTTCAAGGCACTCTCTATCACGGGCAAATATTTCAATTCTTGAGGTAACCCCTCTCGATCCAAAACTTCCTCGAAAATAGGAAAATAATAAGAACTCAAACCTAGCATGGCACCCACTTGAGCCCTACGCCTCACGGTATAAAGTTCTATATAATTACGCACGATATCATTATATGACAACTTAATCGCGGAATTCAAAGCATCCAACCGGTTCAAGTAAACCGAATCGGGAACAGCCGGACCGCTCTCGTACCCCATAAGGTAAACGGAATCCACGTAATTACCTTCCTCCAACCGTGTCACATACCATTTACCATACAAATCATCCAATCGCTCGATAAACGCTCCCGGGATAGAATCCACGAGTAGAACAGGAGCCGATAATTTCAATCGTGACGGCGGTTCAAGACGCACTTTCAATGAATCGCGGTCACTTTCACCGAATACCGTGTTACAACATAAAATAGCACATACCCACAAAAATAAACAACGCATGTTTTTTCCTTTAAAAATTAAATGTTAGTGTTAATCCCACGGTACCCCCGCTGACAGGCGAGAATCCGGTAGAAGGTCGGACATTAAAAGATATATCATCATTTACCTCGAAATCATAGAAATGCGCGAATACCGTCGCATCGATAATCTGAATCAGATATATACCTCCCGAAACGATATATAGCAAATCCCGATTTCGTTTATAATTATCTTTCTTCGTTTTCAACTGTTCCTGCAAACGCTTCCGCTGACTGGAATTAAATGCCTCTGCCGTGCTACCGGGCCTCATTAATTTATCCCAACTGGCGTTCGCCGGATAGAGTGTTTCAGGATCTTTCTCCAAAGCATTCAAGTAATCCGTATAATCCACGAAAGCATTCCGGTACTTTTTAAAATACTTCATGTTCCACGACAAACCGTAAACAGTAGCCCCAATCCCCCCGTACAAGATTGGCACTTTCCACCACTGACCGTTATACACCTGAGCCGAACCCGGGAGTATCATTGCCATAATGGTTGCCTTCTTGGGAGAATGTGGCTTCTTATCTTCCTTCAACGAGGATTTTAAAATCTCCGTTCCCTCGAATGATAAAGAATCCGTCTGAATAATCGTATCTCGCGAAGTAGCAGGAAACTCCACGCGATAATACTCCGACGCTTTTATTCCCGTACCAATCAGCAAAACCGGGATGATCAAAACTATGTTCTTTAAAATCCTTCTCACTACAAATTCTATTTCTTATCCATCTTATCCAGTAACTCCACGATACGTTCCAGTTCGCTGTCGGACTTAAAAGATATAACTATTTTTCCCCGCCCTTTCTCGTTACGTTTCAAATCCACCTTCGTGTCAAAATAACGTGCCAAATGAGATTGCAACGCCATATAGTCGCCTATCGGTTCACGCTTCCGTTCAACCTTTTTCTCTTTCGCTTCCTCCGGTTGCATCAGTTCCCGCACAATCTCTTCCACCTTCCGGACAGAAAAATCATATTTCAAGATTTGCTCGAAAATCATATTTTGCGTTTCCGGGTCCTCGATATTAATAATGGCACGGGCATGCCCCATACTGATCTTCCGGTCTTTAATAGCCAATTGTATCGGGGCAGGAAGTCTCAACAAACGCAAGTAATTGGAAATCGTGGTTCTCTTTTTACCCACGCGCTCGCTCAAGGCGTCTTGTGTCAAATTGCACTCGTCAATCAAACGCTGGTATGAAATAGCTATCTCGATAGCATTCAAATCCTCGCGTTGGATATTCTCTATCAACGCCAATTCCAACATCGACTCCTCTTCCACTTTCCGGATATACGCAGGGATAGTTTCCAACCCCGCTAATTTGGAAGCCCGGAAACGACGTTCTCCGGCAACAATTTCATATTTTCCTTCCTCGACCTCTCTCACGGTGATCGGTTGCACGATGCCGATAGCTTTTATAGAAGCGGCAAGCTCCTGTAAAGCCTCTTCATCAAAAATAGTTCTCGGCTGGTTCGGGTTCGGACGGATATCACTCAGTCTCAACTCTTCCTGTAAAGCAGAAGAACCGCCCCTCGGCTTAGACTCCTCGGCAGCATCCTGCAATAACGCACCCAATCCCTTACCTAATGCACTCTTTTTCGCCATAACCTTTATAATTTTAGATTTATGATTTATGATTTCAGATTCATTCATTATCTCGCATTTTCAATCATAAATCGCAAATCATAAATCATCAATCTCTTAGTTTTTTTTATTCTTTTCCAGTAACTCGTTTGCCAAACTCAGGTAATTTACCGACCCGCGGCATTCTGCATCGTACAGGATGACAGGCTGCCCGTAACTCGGGGCCTCGGCAAGCTTCACGTTCTGTTGAATCAAGGTCTCGAACACCATATCTTCAAAATGCTTTCTTACCTCTGCCACCACTTGATTGGACAAGCGCACGCGACCGTCATACATGGTCAGTACGAATCCCTCGATTTCCAAAGCCGTGTTCAAACGTTTCTGGATAATCTTGATCGTGTTCAACAATTTACCCAACCCTTCCAACGCGAAATATTGACATTGCACCGGAATCATCACGGAATTAGCCGCCGCTAAAGAATTGACAGTCAACAACCCCAAGGAAGGAGAACAGTCTATTAATATATAATCATACTGATCTTTTATCCCGGCAAGCATCTTCGCCATAACGCTCTCTTTCTCGTCGAAATTCAGCATCTCCAATTCGGCACCGACCAAATCAATATTTGACGGTAATAAAAATAAATTCTCGATATCTGTTTTTAGAACGGCTTCCTTCGGGTCCAACCCGTCAACCAGACACTCGTAAATGGTCGCCTTCAGTTCTTTCAAATCATACCCAACACCCGTTGTCGCGTTTCCTTGAGGGTCTGCATCTACCAACAAAACTTTCTGTTCCAAGACAGCCAAACTAGCTGCCAGATTCACAGACGTCGTTGTCTTTCCCACCCCTCCTTTTTGATTCGCGATAGCTATTATTTTGGACATAAAATTCACTTTTTACGATTATGTGGTAAAAATACAATTAAAAAGAATACACACCCCTTTTTTCGTCAATTTTTTAATAACAACGGGCGCTTTTTTACTAACATTAATTACCTTTACACCGAGAATTAAAGACGAAGAGGGAAAATGAGAAATACCACGGAAGAAATTATAAATGAAATAAATAAATACCGGGATGAAGAGAAAGCTGCTTTCCTGCCTCGTTTCTTCAAAACGGGAAAAGGGCAATACGGGGAAGGCGATCAATTTATCGGGGTTGTCGTGCCCAACGTCCGCATCGTGGCGAAAAAGTACATGGACACAGATCACGATACACTCCGGGAACTACTGGCATCCCCCGTGCACGAGTATCGTTTGGCGGCTCTCCTGATATTGACTTATTATTACGCAAAACATAAAGACGATGCATCCAGAAAAGCGTGCGTCGACTTCTATTTAAGCCAAGTCGATGCCATCAACAACTGGGACCTCGTTGATTTGAGTTGTTACAAAATATTGGGACACTGGCTGCATGACAAAGACAAACAGCTCCTGTACGATTGGGCGCACACCGACCACCTCTGGAAACAACGCATTGCCATGATATCATGCATGCACTTCGTGAAACACGGTGAATTCAAAGACGCACTGGCTATCGCCGACATTCTCCAACACCATTCTCACGATCTCATTCACAAGGCGGTCGGGTGGATATTACGGGAAACAGGCAAGGAAAACGAACAACTATTGACGGATTACCTTATTCCCCGCTACAAGAGGATGCCCCGCACCATGTTGCGCTACGCCATCGAACGTTTTGAAGAACCCAAGCGCAAAGCCTTTCTCCTAGGGGAATACAAATGACAATCTCATTTTCAATCTTAAATCTAAAATCATTAAATCTAAAATTAATTCATGGTTAGTTTTTTACAAGTTGATAGTCTGAGTAAACGTTTCGGAGAACATCTATTATTTGAAAATATAACGTTTAGTATTGCCCAAAATCAAAAAGTTGCCCTAATCGCTAAAAACGGTATGGGTAAATCCACCTTGTTACGCATCATCTTCGGTCAGGAAACCCCAGACACGGGTACGGTTATTTTTAGGAATGATGTTTCACTCGGATTCTTGGAGCAAGATCCCGAATTAAATCCCGAGAATTATGTTTTCGAGGAAGTTTTCAACACGGAAAATCCCACGCTAAAACTGATCAAAGCATACGAACAAGCTGTAAAAGATAACGACACATCAATACTGGAAGAATTAATTCCACAAATGGATGCTTTACAGGCATGGGATTATGACTCCCAGATCAAACAAATATTATCGGAATTAAAAGTTGACAAATACACCCAACGCATCAAGGAACTTTCCGGGGGACAAAAGAAAAGAGTCGGTCTGGCAAAAGTACTGATAAGCAACCCGGACTTCTTGATTCTGGACGAGCCTACCAACCATCTGGACGTGGAGATGACCGAATGGTTGGAAGACTATCTGGATAAGACCAAAGCCACCCTTCTCATGGTAACGCACGACCGTTATTTTCTGGATAGAGTGTGTGACAAAATTGTCGAGATTGATGATTTCGGTATCTTCTCGTATGACGGCAACTACTCGTACTACCTCGAAAAAAGAGAAGAACGCATTGAAGCCCGCAATGCATCAATCGACAAAGCCAAGAACCTTCTGCGAACCGAACAGGAATGGATGCGCCGTATGCCGCAAGCAAGAAGCCACAAGGCAAAATACAGAATCGACAATTTCTATAAAATCAAAGAAGTCGCCTCGCAGAACATCTCCGAACAGCAATTGGAACTGGATATCAAGGGCCAACGGCTAGGCAAGAAAATTCTGGAACTGGAACACGTCAATAAAAGCTACGGGAACCTGAGCGTACTGAAAGATTTCACGTACAAATTCGTGCGGGGCGAAAAAATCGGTATTATCGGTAGAAACGGCGTCGGGAAATCCACGTTCCTCGACATCATAACCCGCCAGATAGAACCGGACAGCGGAACCATCGAGATCGGGGAAACCGTGGTCTACGGGTATTACAAACAAGCGGGTATTACCTTCAAAGAAGACGATCGCCCTATTGACATCGTCAAAAACATATCCGAGAAAATTGACCTCGGCAACGGACGCGTCATGTCAGCCTCCCAATTCCTCGAATATTTCCTATTCCCGGACAAACTGCAATATTCACTCGTCGCCAAGCTCAGCGGGGGGGAACGCAGGCGGTTATACCTTTTGACCGTGCTTATGAGTAACCCGAACTTCTTGATTCTGGACGAGCCTACCAACGACCTCGACATCATGACCTTGAACGTGTTGGAAGAATATTTGCAATCATTCCAAGGCTGCCTGATCATCGTGTCGCACGACCGATTCTTTACCGACAAAGTGGTTGACCGAGTATTCGCTTTCGAGGGTGACGGTGTCGTGAAAGACTTCCCCGGGAATTATACCCAATATAAAAACAAAAAAGAAGAAGAAGAACTCCTTCGCAAACAAGCCGAAAAGAAAATCCCTGCCGCCCCCAAGCCCGTCCGGGAAAAAGAAAAAGTACGTAAACTGACCTTCAAGGAAAGGCAAGAAATGCAACAACTGGAAACCGATATGGAAAACTTGAACGCCGAGAAATCCAAACTGGAAGATGCTTTAAATTCCGGTACGCTAGGTGCGGATGAACTGGTCAAATCCTCCCAACGCATCGCCGAAATTATTGATATTCTTGACGAAAAAGAAATGCGCTGGCTAGAATTGAGCGAAATTGAATCGTAAATGTTTTCCCAATAGCTAAAAAAGGCTGTTCAAAATAAAATGAACAGCCTTTTTGTTTCCATGATTAAAACTATTTACTAACTTGCTTAACAGCAGCCTCCGCCATAGATATCAAACTTTCATAGTGTACTCTATCATCACGATTAGCAGCCCCCACTTTACCCTTCAATAAAGTAACTACCCGCTTCAACATCGCTTGATTGTAACCGAAAGTTTCATCAATTGCATCAATTTTTACATTTCCTTGGAAAGGATTAGCATTCTGCCCGAATTGAACAGGTAACAATTTCCTAGCTACAGTTCCCACTCCATGCTCTTGTTCCATTTCCTGTAAATGATGATACATCTCTTCCATGAAACCTTTGGAGAATAAATTGTATGCCTTAATTTCTTCCAATGAAGGATTCAAACTTTGAATAGCTTTCGTATTCTTTACATAGTTTGCGTAAGCAACACCCATTCTCTGGAAAATATTCTTCTGCAACAATTTTTCCTCTTTGTTCAACTTCTTTCCTTGTATAGTCGGGGCGAAAACACCGGCATACAAATCATCGTAATAATCGCCAATCGTGTAAAGATTCTTATCTTGTGAAACATGAGAAGAGAGAAGAACCATCGCTTTTTTAGCTTCAATTGCCTTGCTCACGGCAGCAATAATCTTTGCAGACGGGTACACGGCTAACCCTGTTTTATTAATCAATTCCGGACGATCGATCCACGAGCTGTTTTTCAACTCTTTCAACACCCATGCCAACGCTTCTTTTTGTTTCGCGCATGCTACCGATTTCACGGCTTCACCGTCTGTTCCGTCTTTCACCTGCGACAAGTAAACACCACCTACCTGATACAACGCGTTCAACAAGTAACGCATATATTGCTCTTGAATATTGGTATAAAGTTGCATCCGCTGAGAAAAATCCGGGTCATCTGAAATCCACTCGTTCAAGTGATTCAAGATATACTTCAAGTTCTTTATCCCATAGGTTCCTGCCTTTACGGGATCATCACCTAAATCTTCCTCCAACGCGCTCGGGTCAATACGGAAAGCCAATTGTTGACGCCCGTAACGATAGAATGGATCTCCTGCCTTCTCGTCAATCCATTTCTCGGCGATTTTAGATTCCTCCCACATATCCTTGGCTTCAGGAATCGGAGAATACAACCACTTAATCACGTAATAATCATACACGCCAAGATCGGGAGGAGTCAACTTCACCCCTTTATCTCCCGGTTGCGCTACATAATTGAAACGAGCGTAGTCCATGATAGAAGGAGTAGTCCCGTATTTTTGAGTGAAAGAGGCGGAACGCAACGAATCCACCGGAATTGAAGCAGAAGCTGACATATTGTGCATCAACCCCAAAGTATGTCCTATCTCGTGAGCGATAATATACACGAGCGATTCATCAAATACATCTTTCGGCATTTTAGAAGCACGCACGCGAGGATCTACTTGCGCCGTCTGAACGAAACGCCAGTTATTAATTAACTGAGCTATATTATTGTAAACAATCACCGAAGCGTTAATAATCTCCCCGGTAGTCGGGTCTACCCACGACGGTCCCATGGCATTAGCCTCCGCGTTGGGACAATAACGAATACACGTGTATTTCAAGTTATCCGGATCGAAATTAGGATCATCCTTCGGGAAATCTTTTGCAACCATCACGTTTTTGAAACCTATCTTCTCGAAAGCTTTGTTCCAAGTTAAAACACCTTCTTTAATCGGACCTCTCCATTCATCCGGAAAAGCATCGTCCACGTACCATACAATCGGTTTCACTGGCTCTACAAGTTCACCACGTTTCCACGCTTCCATGTCTTTCGGTTCCACTTTCCAACGATTAGCTAAAATATAAGTATCGAAACCATCCTTCTCTTGAGATATTTTCCGGATAGGGAACTGCATTCTATCACTTGCAGAGTTCACCGTGAAAAAAACTCCGACACGGGAATCCTGAATGCGAGGTCTCATTTTAGCCTCCGGCAACAAAAGGAAAGTAATCACCGAACGAGTTGACACCTGTCCTAAATTTATTTTACCAAATAATGACACGATATAAGCCTCTACCGGCTGAGAAACTTCCATCGATGCATTATCTTCAAATGCTTTTATACCTTCAAAAGAAAATTTACTTGAAACTGGAGATGAAGTTATCATTCCACCGCTAACTTTCGGGGCAAGTTCTTTATCCTCCTTTATAAAGGAAGTCACGTCAATTACCACGGCAGAACTATCCGCGTTATACGAATGAATCGAGAACGATTTTGCCGGTATATCGATATAATTCTCTCCAAAATGATAGTCAAACACCGTCGATTTATCCACCGAATTTCCACTT
>OGKG01001484.1_pt1 | contig 28029 bp, 27 predicted proteins | sample 1572201 | NCBI WGS metagenome assembly OGKG01 (sample SAMEA2582146, study PRJEB24529) | metagenome | biome: Human gut stool | place: China | collected 2011 | reverse complement strand
TGTAGTAGGAGAGTGGCTTGGTTCCCAGAAGGGACTTGGCTATTACCTGTTAAGGGTAAAGAACAGCTATATGCTGGATAAGGTGTTTGCCTGCGTGGTGGTCATTATCCTGTTAAGTCTGGCTATGAAAGGGCTGATCCGGGTGATCGCTATGGTGTCTATGCCTTATGAGAGAAATAAGAGATCGTGAGTTTCCCGCAGCAGGCGGGGAGCAGGTGTACCATTTCCTGCAATCAACAGAGAAACAGACAGAAAATGAGAGGAAATATTATGAAAAAATCTTGGAAAAAAGCCAGTGCTATTTTTATGGCAGCAGCTCTTGCAGCCGGACTTGCAGGCTGCGGTGCGTCTAACAATAACAATACAGCTACAACAGCTGCAGGCAAAAGCGCAGCAGAAAGCAAAGTAAATGGTGAAAACAGCCCAGAGGCAGATAACAAAAAAACAGATGTGACTGTTATCTTAGATTATGTTGCAAACACCAACCACACCGGTATGTATGTGGCTCTGGACAAAGGCTATTATGAGGAAGCTGGACTTAATGTAAACATTATAGAGCCGACAGAAGGCGCTACTGCCACACTGGTTGCAGTAGGAAAAGGTGATTTTGGCATCAGTTATCAGGAAGATGTAACCGTTGCCTTAGCGTCCAAAGACGCCCTTCCGATCAAGGCCATCGCAGCCATCATCCAGCGGTTGTAAACTTCCGTGCTGGAAAAGCCCTCATCCACGAGAGTCTGGTAGAGCTCATCCGCCTTCTCCTCGTCTCCGGCAGTCATATATGCCGCCCCCAGGGCTTCCATCGCCTCTGCGTAGCCTGTAACCTCATGTTTCGCATCCGCGCTCTTACCGGACTCCAAGCGGTTCTCAGCACCATCCTGATCCCCGGAATTCGCGAGGCTCACCGCGCCGAGGTAGTAATACTCGGCTCTCGGCTTATCCACCTTCGCCAGGGTATCATAAGTATACGCCGCGGCACCATAGTCCCCCAGCATAAATTCTGCCTCACCGCGGTACTTTAATACATCGATCTCAAAAGAGGTCACCCGCGTTGTCTGGGCGATCAGGCTGTCAAACTCCGCGACAGCCCCCTCGTAATCACCGCTTTCCATGAGGGCGATGCCGTTCTCCCTGCTCTCCTTCATCTCACTGGTCACATGGCTGCAACCGGTGAGGAGGAGCAGCATACCGGATAGAAATAACGCTGATACAATGCTCTTTTTTATTTTGCTTATTTTTCTTGTTTTCTTATACTGTTTATACATTTTAAATTTTACGTTTTATTTCGTTTCTTTATATGCTTTGTAAAGTCTTTTCATGAACCTTCAGCTTCAGCACGCTCTGGCCTCGGGAATTCTTTCCCTTTTCTCCACATTTTACGCACGCGTCGTGCTTCCGAATCCACCATTTCTCACCTCATCGGCCTCATCATCCACCGTAATTCCGTACTCCACGAAAATCCCCTGGGAGAAGCCGGTTCCTGCCTCCACTTCGAGTTTATTTAAAACGCTTCCGCTGAATACGGTATCTCCAACTCCTGCTTCGATGGACACCTTCGGGAACTGTCCATTCAGAATCGACACATCTCCTGTTCCGACTTCAAACACAGCTTTCTCGCTGGCTGAGATCTGATTCACAGAGATTTCTCCCGCTCCAACAGACACATTTACTTTTCTTGCCGTAAATGCTTCGCTTTCCATGGAGATATCCCCGGCTCCCACTACAATGTCCAGTGTCATATTTTCACACTGCCTTGGCAGAACGACAGTAAAGGTCGGTCCTTTCTCAAAATGGTGGTGTCCGCTATGATAAGTTACCTTTAGATCAGAATCCTTCTGTTTTGCAGAAAGATAATCCTGATACCCATTTTCCATGTTAATGCTGATCTCATCCGCAGAATCTGACACTTCAAAAATAAGTTCATTTACCACATCCAGTTCCAGTTTCAGGGAAGCAGCTTCTGAAGCCGGATAAGGTATGATGCAGCTTTCCGTCCCTGCCGGTTCACTCTTCATATCCGTAAGATTCAGAATCCAGGAACCAAAACTCTCCACCGCCCTATTATCATCCATGGACCCGTCATCCTCATCGTCCCAGTCGTCATCAGCCCAATCTTCGTCGTCCCAATCATCATCGTCATCATAATCATCATCCCAAAAATGATCCAAGATGCCATGTCCCTGATCATAAGCATAATAAACTCCATTGCCAATATGCCAGTTACCAAAATCAAATTCCCCGGCAAGTGCTTTCCGGTGGATAGTTGACCATCCGGCTCCCATCACTGCGGCGATACCGCCGAAAATAATTCCGAGTGTGGCTAAGCTTCCTGCAATGATTAATATAATTTTTGTAAATTTTTTCATTTCACCTCACACTCCTCTCTTTCTCTTGCCAAACGCCTTTTTGCAAAGCTCTGCAATACCTTTTACTGCCCATGGGACAAACCAGCCGAAGCACCATACCACGAGCCACACTGCAAGTACTCCAAACGCAAGAACCAAAAGTCCACCGCCTAACAGTCCAAGACCTACTGCCACACCTTTTGTGAAAAGATATCCGATACCAACGCCGGCCAATACAAATCCAGTGATCACTAACGACGCCATCACCGCCACAATGCTGACCGCTACTGCAAATACACACGCTAAAATTGCTACAAGGATTGCCGCTAAAACCGCTGCAACCGTGATCCAGACCGGACTTGTCAAAACTGCGAGGATCACCCATAAAACTGTTTTTTCTGTTTTATTCTTCTGATTTTCCTTTTTCAGATTCTCTATATCGATCTGACCGGATGTATTCTGACTCCCATAAGCTGCTCCTGCATAAGCAGTATTTTTCTGTTCATAATTGCCAGAACCGTAAGTACTGCTTCCATATAAACTACTGCTGTAAGCATCCTGCGTTTCTTTTCGAGTATCAGCTCCGCCCTCACCTTCACTCACCGTATCCGCATCAGCCGTTTCACTCACCCCAAGATCTTTCTTGATCACTTCTGCCACCTTCTCCGGCGACTCCAGTTCCTCTAAAATGGATGCCTCATTTCCAATCCCTGCATCCTCAAAATAGCTTCTGTAAAAAGCAAGTGCATCCGTTCTCTCCTCCTCTGAAATATCCGAAAGCAACTGCTCCAGACGTTTTAAAAATTCTTCCTTATTCATTCCTCTGACTCCTCTCCTGAAAATAACTCCGATATTTTCGAAGAATATGATTCCCATTCACTGCGATACTCTGCCAGCTTTTCTTCGCCGGTCTCCGTAATCTGGTAATATCTCCGGTTTCTTCCTCCGCACTCCCTGTCATACACGATCAGGTATCCATCCTTTTGCAGTCTCCGCAGAACCGGGTACAGCGTGGACTCTGAAACTTCAATTGCTTTCCGTACGTCCTGTGTGATCTTATACCCATAAGTTCCTTCTTCCTCCTTCGACACGACAGCAAGGACAATCGCATCCAAAAGGGCTGCGCCTGTATTAAATACCATGTACTCACTCCTTTTTTCGAAACAGATACCAAAATATCTGCCTCTTTATTCTATTATTTGTTCTGTAATATTATTTCTTGTTTAATACTATATATCATATAGTATTGTTTTGTCAATATTATTATTAAAATATAACTGGCATGGTTAATTTGTTGCAAACTGGATTTTTAATTCATGACAGTTTTTGTATATAGTAATTCCAACAACAATCCTGGGAATTGAAAAATCCTTCTATATATAAGAAGGTACCGAATCATTACAAACAAATAACAGAATCCGTAGAGATTCATGCAAAGGAGAATTTATTTATGAAAACATCATCTACCACTACAGCACAGACTGCTGATTCAAAGTCTTTATCAAATATCCGTTTTATCACGATCACGGCTCTTTTTATTGCCCTGACCTACGTATTCACTGCATTTATTAACATAAGACTTCCAATCACTGCAAACGGCGGATTGATCCACCTCGGAAACGTACCTCTTTTTATCTGCGCTATTATTTTTGGCAGGAAAAGTGGTGCGATCGCCGGTGGTGTCGGAATGGGACTTTTTGATCTGCTCTCCGGATGGACTGCATGGGCACCATTTACACTGATCATCGTAGGACTTATGGGATATGCCGTAGGCGCCATTACTGAGAAACATCACGGTTTTGGCTGGAATGCTCTTGCGATTGCGGTTGCCTGCGTGATCAAAGTCGTTGGCTATTATATCGCAGAAGGCATTATCTACGGAAACTGGATTGCACCGGTTACTTCCATTCCTGGAAACCTTGTACAAATCGGTGTTGCTGCTGTCATCGTACTTTTAATCGTTGGCCAGCTTCAGAAAATTGTAAATAAAATGTTATAATCTGTGTAACGCAGAGGATTTACCAAACAATATATTATAAAGAAGGAAGTAATTATGTATAAAGTCATGACGCCTGGTCCTACCCAGGTAAAAGAAAATGTGCGTATGGCGCGAAGCCTTGTATGCACCAATCCTGATCTTGATGAGGATTTTGTGGAATTTTACAAAGAAACCTGTGAACTGATCAGTTCACTGCTTGGTACAAAAAACGAAACGCTCATTTTAGACGGAGAGGGAATTTTAGGTCTGGAAGCTGCCTGCGCTTCCCTCACTGAGCCGGGAGATAAAGTGCTCATCATTGAGAACGGCGTGTACGGCGAAGGTTTTGCGGACTTTGTATCCATGTACGGCGGTGTGCCGGAATTTTACCATGCCGACCGGCTGAATGCCATTGATGTGGATGCTCTTTCTTCTTATTTAAAAGATCATCACGATTATAAATATGCGACAGTCGTTCACTGTGATACGCCAAGCGGTATGCTAAACCCGGTCGAAAAAATCTGCCCTCTTTTAAAAGAATACGGTATTTTAACTGTGGTGGATTCGGTCTCCGGAATGTTCGGAAATCACGTGGACGTCGACAAATTCCAGATTGATCTTTTATGCGGCGGTTCCCAGAAAGCAGTTTCAGCCCCTCCGGGACTTACCTTTGTCACCTTAAGCGATGCCGTCAAAGAAGCCATGCATGCACGTAAAACACCAATCCGCTCTTTCTATGCAAGTCTTCTCGCGTTTGAAGGCTATTACGAGAAAAAATGGTTTCCTTACACCATGCCGATCAGCGATATTTATGGTTTAAGAGCCGCATTTGATAATATTGCTGCTGACACCGTATTAGAGGAACGCACTCACCACATTGCAGAGGCAACGAGAAATGCTTTGACGAAAGCGGGTATAAAGCTTCACTTAGAGAGCGGTTTTTCCGATACAGTTACCGTCTTTGACATTCCTGCAGAGACAACCTGCGATGCGATTCTCTCCCGCATGAAAAAAGAGCACAGCATCATGCTTGCCGGCTCTTTTGACGATCTCTCCGGAAAAGTAATCCGCATCGGTCATATGGGAAATAATGCAAACTTTGAGGATATGGCTGCAACCATGTATGCCTTGTCGGAGACTTTAACTTTCCTTGGTGTGAAATTAAATGGAAATCTTGCAGAGCTGTTTTTGAACTATTACAGGCAGGAAGATATTTGCTAATCTAAAGCATTTCTATTCTGAAATCCTGTTCTGACATGAAAAAATTACGGAATTTGCTCCAAACATGTTCCGTAATTTTTTTATTTTCTTCATCTGTCGTTGCATTTCTGGTAAAAAGAGTCTAAAATGAATGTAATATTAAGAAATAACGAATTCTTTCGAATTATTCTACATAGGAATTCATAAAAAAATCCAAAAACGAGCTTAACTTTTCAACCCGGAAGTGAGGATTTATATGAAACACAAAAGAGCAACCCTATATTATATCCTATTATTTACCGCAGCATTACTGGTGATTCTGACCTCCATTTTCCATACCTCACGCCAGATCAATCAAGACGTGAACTTGGAAATGCAAAATACACTGCACGATGTGGCAAACCAGAACGCCGTCATTGTCTATCAGGAGATCAAAGATAAATTCGACCTTTTATACAGCATTGCAGATACTTCAGATCCAGCCTCATTTGAGGATCTGTCCTCAATCAAACAATATTGTTCCTTTGTCGACATTTACCAGTTCAAGCGGATCGGTTTTATCGCTGCAAACGGACATGTTATAACAACAGACGGTTACACGCAGGATCTCTCGGAACGTGAATTTTTTCACGACGGAATGAAGGGAATCAGCGGTGTGACTTCCACTCTGCAGGATCATATTGGTTCCAAGGAACCAATTAGTGTATTCAGTGTTCCTGTTTATCAGAACGGCTCTGTCTATGGTGTTTTATTTGCAACCTACCGCACAAAGCAGTTTCAGGATCTTCTCAGTGTAGAATCCTTTAACGGAGAAGGATTCAGCTGTATCGTGTCAAAGACCGGTGAGGTGATTGTTTGTTCCAACAATGCTCCGGCATTTTTGCAGAATGTTGATAATATTTTTGATTATTTTTCCCAGTCATCTGCGCAGACTGATACACAGTCCGAACACATGAAAAATCTTCTTGCCGTAAAAGAAAGCGGTTCCGGCGAGTTCTTTGGTGACGATCAGAAATACTATTATCAGGCGGTTCCTCTCGATAACATAAGATCAGACCGCCAGTGGTTTGTTTTCACGATTGCCCCGGAATCCGTACTGATTAGCAGGACAAGCGATATTCTCGGTCATGTGCGTATTCTGATCCTGATTTTGATTCTTGTCCTTATCTGCGGACTGCTCATTTATATGTACGGCATCAGCTTAAAACAGGAACAACTACGAAAACTTGCCTATACAGACCAGCTTACCGGTGCTGACAACTATGCACGGTTCAAACAGAAAATGCTGTCCCAGTCCGGAAATCATGGCTTTTACGCTGCGATCGATCTGCAGGATTTTAAACTGATCAACAGCACCTGTGGTATTGTAAAAGGAGATGAAACCTTACAGTCTGTCTCCAAAGTGTTGCAGTCTCATCTTAAAAGAGACGAGTTCTTTGCCAGAATCGATGCCGACCGTTTTCTTGTCATCTTCTGGGATAAAGATAAGACATCTTTGGAGCCAAGATTGCAGGAGATCTGCAAAGACCTTGAAGCGTTATCTGTCGAACTGAATATCCCACGTATTTTCCCTGTTTTTGGAATTTACGAGACTTCAGATCATCAGGAAGTCGAACAGAATTACGGAAAGGCAGTTCAGGCAAAACACATTATAAAAGGCAACCGCAGTCGCCATTATGCTTTCTATGATGAGATCAATATGAATCAGATTCTGGAAAATAAACAGATTGAAGATCATTTTGAAAATGCGATCCAGAATGGAGAATTCCACATCTGGTATCAGCCAAAGGTTGACCCGCAGACCGCGCACATCCTTGGCGCTGAGGCTTTGATCCGCTGGCAGCGTCCAGACGGCACACTGCTCTCCCCTGCAAAATTCATTCCGCTCTTTGAACGGGACGGCAACATCACTGCATTAGATGAATATGTATTCCGCGCAGTTTGTAACCAGCAGGAAAAATGGCAGGATTCCGGTTTCCCAATGTTCCCTGTTTCTGTGAATATTTCCAGAATCAGCCTGTATTTCAGTAACATTGTAGAAAAATACCGCGATATTTTAGATTCCTATCATCTGGATCCAAAATATGTTCCTCTTGAGATCACAGAAAGTGCCACGATTGACAACAGCGATATTGCTTCCCTGATCGATCAATTCCACGAAGCCGGCTTCACATTGCTGTTAGATGATTTTGGAAGCGGTTATTCTTCCCTTTCCTCTTTGAACGAAATGCACTTTGATACGATCAAACTCGACAAGAGCTTAATTGATTATATCGGTGATCCGAATGGCGAAAAGCTGCTCCAGCAGATCACTCTGTTATTACAAAATCTTGGAATGTCAATCACCGCGGAAGGTGTTGAGACAGCTTCCCAGGTAAAATTCCTCGAAAATCTTCATTGTGATGATATTCAGGGATATTACTTCTCCAAGCCATTACCATTAAATGATTACGAAAAATTCGCCCTGACGCACCGATAGGCGCCAAGGCGAATTTTTTATTGTCAATCATATATTCTCTTTTTCGTGCTGCTAGGCTTCTGGTTCTGCATGTTTGATAATTCCAATCCCAATCGGATATGGTCCTGTGTGCACTCCAATGGTTGCTCCAATCTGGTAAATGCCGATCTCATCAATTCCAAGACGTTCTTTGATCAGATCCTTTAACATCTCTCGAAATTCTAAAGCTTCATTATGATCATATCCATAACCGATGCAGAAGCTGTACTCTCCCGGTTTTGCATTGACTTCATCTAAATATTCCCTTGTCATATCCACGACTTTTTTCATGGATTTGAGACGATTTCTTGTAATGCCAGAATTAAAGATCTCGCCTTCTTTTAACGTGATCAGCGGTTTGATTTTTAATGCACTGGCTGCAATCCCGGCTAATTTGCCAATCCTTCCGCCATGTTTTAAATAGTCAATACTTCCGATCGTGAAAAAAATTCTTCCTGTCTCACGGATTGGAAGCAACGCATCCACGATCTGCTGATACTCTAATCCCATATCACGCAGTCTGCACGCCTCTAATACATATAACCCCTGCAGCACAGTGTTGACCGTAGAGTCAATGACCGTGATCTGTGCATTCGGAATATCCTCTAACACCATATCCTTTGCTGTTGTTGCTGACTGTAAGGAGCCACTGAATTTTCTGGTGATACAGATACAGATCACCGGAAGATTCTCCTCGGCATGTTTTTTGAACAATTCATAAAAATCATTCACGGATGGCATGGATGTCTTCGGGAAAACAGTCGGATGATCCACCATCTCCTGATAAAATTCCCTGACATCCTGTTCCACCATTTCTTTTTTGTAGGTCTGACTGTCAAAGGAAACATAAAATGGGACTACTTCTATATCCTTCTCCTTTGTCAGTTCCTGTGGAAGATCCAGAGAACCGTCACTGATGATCTGTACTTTTTTCTGCATTATAAATACCTCGTTTTCTTTATTTCGATTGTGTTCTTACCACACAGTTATTTTTCAATCTAAAAACTATGAATCATATCTCTGTGTTTTTAATGTAGTTTTTAATACTACATTTCAAAACATTTTTATTATATCACAGGGTATTTAAGTTGTACATTACTTTTACTATTATTTTCTAAATTTTTAATATTTGCCACAAAGAAAAAACTACCATGTAAAAACATGATAGCTTTCTTATCTTACCGGCAGCTCGTACTAATGGATTCAATTGCGACTGCTCCACCACGTACTACCTCGATTGTCTTAAATTTTGATTTTAACAGGGCGATCAGTTCATTGTTCCTGCGCGCTGTCAATTTACATTCCAACAATACACTGTCATTGCCGATATCCACAACCTGCACATTAAACACCTGCGCGATCTGGAATACTTCCTCTTTCTCGGCTGCATTCACACGAAGAACCTTTGCAAACAAAATCTCCTTCATATGAATCGGCACATCTGTCAGATCAATTACTTTAATGACTTCAACCATACGGTTTAACTGCTTTTTAATCTGTTCAAAAGTAATATCATCACTGGTAACGCAGATCGTCATGCGGGAAACCGTTTCATCCTCTGTCGTACCAACAGTCAGGCTCTGCAAATTGTATGATTTCCCGGAAAAAAGACCGGAAACCTTCGCTAAAACACCAACCTGATTTTCTACATATAATGCAATCCATCTATCTTTCATATTATCCCTTTCTGCCTATGTCCACATTCATCCGAGGACAGGAAACTTCCTGTCTTTTGTTCATAGGGCACGTTGTCTGCTTTCTTATTTTAAGATCATCTCACTCATTGGATTTCCACCTTTTACCATCGGAAGAACTATCTCGTCCGAGGAGATCAAAAATTCAATGATGGTTGGTGCATCCTGATAAGTTCTTGCCTCATCTAAAGCAGCCTGAATGTCCTCTTCTTTTTCTACACGGATGCCATGTGCCCCATAGCTTTTTGCAAGCGCAATAAAATCCGGTGTGTATGGCGGGCACGCTTCGTTTGGTCCCTTGCAGTTTGCCGGGCAGCTTCTTCTCTTTCTAAGACATACAGCAGAATAACGTTTTCCATAGAAAAGCTGCTGCATCTGACGGACCATGCCAAGATACTGGTTGTTCAGCAGACAGATAATCACCGGTGTACCCTGTACGATTGCCGTTGCCATTTCCTGAATATTCATCTGAAAACCGCCGTCACCCGTAACACAGACAACTTCTTTGTCGCGGTTTCCGATCTTCGCACCGATTGCTGCCGGGAACCCAAATCCCATCGTTCCAAGTCCGCCGGAAGTGATCATCTGACGTTTTTCATCAATATCTAAATACTGCGTTGCCCACATCTGGTTCTGTCCGACATCCGTGACAAAAATCGCCTCATCAAATGTATTATTAATGTGTTCCATGATCATCTGCGGTGTCATGCCACGGTCTCTGCGCATCTCAAGTGGATTCTTTTCATCCCACGCTTTAATTTTCTCCTGCCATGCTGCCGTATCCTTCGGCTCCGCCCATTCTAATAACTTTTCTAAGGCAAGCTTCGCATCTGAAACGATTGGAACATCTACCACAACATTCCTGGAAATAGATGCTGTATCCACATCGATGTGTACGATCTTTGCTTTGGGTGCAAACTCATTCAGATCTCCGGTGATCCTGTCATTAAATCTCGTTCCAATGGAAAATAGCACATCACACTCACTGACTGCTTTGTTGCACGCATACTTTCCATGCATTCCGGTATTTCCAATATAAAGCGGATGTGTGGTCGGGATCGCACCCTTTCCCATAATCGTCGTCACAACCGGAACATTCATTTTCTCCGCAAATTCTTTCATCAGATCGTTGGCTTTTGCGATATTCACACCGCCGCCAGCCAAAATCAATGGTTTCTTCGCTGACTTCAACAGCTTATATGCTTTTTTCAGCTGTCCGATATGTACGCTCTCATTCGGCTTGTATCCACGGATCTGCACACTCTCCGGGTATTCTGCCGGTCCGCTCGCTGTCTGGATATCCTTTGGAAGGTCGATCAAAACCGGTCCCGGCTTTCCGGTGCTCGCAATGTGGAATGCCATTTTAATGATTTTTCCAAGATCTTTCCGATCCCTGACCGTCACGCCGTACTTTGTGATGCTTCTTGTCATTCCGACAATGTCTACCTCCTGAAAGGCATCATTTCCGATCAGGCTTAACGGTACCTGTCCGGTAAAACAGACTAACGGGATGTTGTCATAATGCGCATCCGCAAGTCCGGTCATGATATTCGTTGCACCCGGACCACTTGTCACCAGACACACGCCCACTTTTCCGGTTGATTTTGCGTATCCCTCTGCCTCGTGGAGAAGTCCCTGTTCATGTCTCGGTAAGACAACTTCAATCTCATCCTGCTTATATAATTCGTCAAAAAGGTCTGTTACCGTTCCGCCCGGATAGCCGAAAATGGTATCGACACCCTCTTCCTGTAACGCCTTTACAAATAATTTTCTACCTGTAATATCCATCTTTCTGCCTTACCCTTTCTATCTTTTATCTCTCAGGTAATTGCGAAACTCTAATTTATTCTATAAAGGATGTGACGATAAAACAAAATTTTCGAAAACACGCTTTCGCTACGTGTCGCTCGCAACGGTACTAGCATGCCAGCCACAGCTAACGCTATGCCTGCCAAGCAAGAACCGGCGGCTCCCCAGTGTTTTCTCAAGCTTTTGTTTCATCTTCACATCTCAATTCACACTTTCTATGAGTTTCGCAATTACCTGGTATATCTCTAATACTTCATCTGATTCGCTAACCGATATACCCCAGTGTTTTGAGTAAAAAAATCCATCCAGTCAACGTAAACGCCGCCATCAATGTCGTTGTTACAATAACGCTTGCCGTCAGCACTTCATCATTGTTCATACTCTTTGCCATAATATAACAGCTCGGCGTAGTCGGAGATGCCAGCATGATCAGAATTGCGATCATCTTCTCCCCTGTAAATCCCATCCATGCTGCAACCGGCAGGAAAACGAGTGGCTGTAACACCAGTTTGATCGTAGACGCCACCATAGTCGGTGCGATCTTCGCTAACGCTTTTCTTCCCTCAAATCCTGCACCGATCGTGATCAGTGCAAGCGGTGTTGCCATCTGTGCCACATTGCTGATCGTTTTATCGACCAGCGTTGGAAAATGAATCCCAAGCAGTGCAACGATCAGACCTGCCAGAATACTTAAAATAATTGGATTCTTACAAATATTAATGCCTGCCTGTCTGATCTTTTCTTTCCTGTCAATTCCCGTATGATCGTTTGCCTCAAAGGTAAGCACGATTACTGAAAAAATGTTATAAAGAGGCACAGCGCTGACTATCATAAGCGGTCCCATTGCAGATGCACCATAAATATTCTGGATAAATGCAAGTCCCATAACGGCTGCACTTCCCCGGAAAGAGGACTGCACGAATGCTCCGCGGATCGTTTTATCCCTGACGAGAATCTTTGCCACTCCCCAGACAGTCCAGAAACAAATCGTGCTTACGATTGCGCAAAAGAGTACATATTTAATGTCAAACACCTGCTTAATATCAACGCCTGCAATATCCTTAAATAGCATAAATGGAAGTGTCACCTTGAAATTAAATTTATTTGCCACTGTGACAAAATTATCATTTAACATTCCAATCTGTTTTAAAATATAACCAATGACCATCACTAGAAAAATAGGCATTGTCACATTAATACTATAGATAAAATTTTCCATTTTTTTCTTTTTCCTATCAGGAAACTCCTCGTTCAAGTAAAGGTAAAACCCAGCAGTCTCTCTGTCTGGGTTTTAGAAATTATAAATCAATTTTCATCTTTTTTGTATGATATATTTTAACAACTTTATTGATATTATTTAATCCTCTCATATTTGTAAAAATAATATTCCAGATCAAAATACGTCTGTTCCTCGCTGTCCTGCGTAATTTTCCACTCCGGCTTCTCATCCAGATTCGGGAAATACGCATCTGCTTCAAACGAATAATCAATCTTTGTGATATGCGCCACGTCACAGTCATCTAAGAGCTGCTTGTAGATTGTCTCTCCGCCAATCACGTAAATATCTTCACTCGGATAATTTTCCAGTTCTTTCTTAAGTTCTTCCATGGAATGAACGATAATGGCATCGCCTGCCTTAAAATTCTTATCATGCGTCAGAACGATGTTCACTCTTTTTTTGAGAGGCTGTCCATTTGGAAAACTCTCCAACGTTTTTCTTCCCATGACAACCACTTTTCCGGTTGTCGTCTCACGGAAAAACTTCATGTCTGCCGGGATGCTCACCAGCAGTTTATTCTTACATCCAATTGCCCAGTTTTTATCTACAGCTGCGATTAAATTCATATTTCCTCCAACTTTTCACTCTGTATCACCTGTCAGTGCCATGTTATTTTATCCTGTCTTTTATCCTTTCATAAAATATTCCAGTCAGGCTTAAACTGCGATCGGAATATTTTTGATCTGCGGTCCCGTCACATAATCCTCAATGGTAATGTCCTTTGTCGTAAACTGATAAAAATCTTTGATTTCCGGGTTTAATGTGAATTTTGGCGCCGGATGCTGCTCTCTCTCGATCAGTTCCTTAATGACCGGGATATGACGGTCATAAATATGAGCATCTGCAATCACATGCACTAACTCGCCAACCTGCATATCGCATACCTGCGCTAACATATGCATTAACACTGCATACTGGCATACATTCCAGTTATTTGCAGCTAACACATCCTGGGAACGCTGGTTTAAAATCGCATTTAAAGTCAGTTTTTCATCGCCCTCTTTGTGTGTCACATTAAAGGTCATGCTGTAGGCACACGGATATAAATTCATCTCATGCAGATCCTGATGCACATAAATATTCGTCATGATACGACGGCTGAATGGGTTATTTTTCAGATCATAGATCACACGGTCTACCTGATCCATCATACCCTCTTTATACTGGTGCTTCACGCCAAGCTGATAACCATATGCTTTTCCAATGGAACCGTTCTCATCTGCCCATTCATCCCATACGGTACTGTTTAAATCGTGAATATTATTGGATTTTCTCTGCCAGATCCAGAGCATTTCTTCCGTACAGGTCTTAATTGCTGTTTTTCTTAATGTGATTGCCGGAAACTCTTTGGAAAGATCATAGCGGTTCACAACGCCAAACTTCTTGATCGTATAGGCACTCGTTCCATCTTCCCAGTGTGGGCGGACTTTCTCTCCCTCTGTGCTTGTTCCGTTCTCTAAAATATCTTTGCACATATCTACAAAAATCTTGTCTGCAAGACTCATCTTCTATCCCCATCTTTCTGTTGCATTTTCACTTAACTATTGTTGAATCACTTTCTAACAATTGCAGTCACTCTCTGCATGAAGTCATACACGATTCAACGTTTCTATTCTACCTAATTTTCCTATAAAGTGCAAGTTATAACCATTACCCCTCAACGTAATCCATGCTGACAGAAATTGCCGTCGTCGATTTTAAAACTGCTGCCTGATGCCAATTTGCATTGATTTTTCTCCAAAAATGCAGTATAGTAAAGAAAGTTTAAGAAGTTAGGAGATTTATCATGAGTCAGGCAAAAGTAGATCGTTATAAAGAAGAAAAAAAGAACCGTAAAAAAATCATGGCAAAAGAAAAAAGAATCCGTATCGCAGGTTACGCTGCCGGATGCCTAGTGCTTGCCGCAATCATAGGCTGGGCAGGTTATTCCGGATACCGTGCTTATGAGGCAAACAAACCTATGGAAACCATTTACGCAAATCTGGATTCCGTTACAGACTATATGAGTTCTTTAAATGCAGAATAAAAGATACTGGAACGAGGTTCGAGTGAACAGTAACAATAAAATAAATCAATAAAACAGATTAAAAATCGACCATTGACTTTACCAAACCAAAGTGCTATTTTGTTATTCAAACAGAGAACAAAATGCAACGAACAGAACAGGGTTATCTGAATCACCTGTATGACAGAGAGCTGTCGGCTGGTGCGAGACAGTATACAGTTTCAGGAACTATCCTCTGCGAGCAGTGCACTGAATTTTACTTAGTAGGTGTCACCGGTATTCTACCGTTATTTAGAAGCTTATTGTTGTAGGCATTTACCCACAAAGATAAGACAGAGAGGTCGTTTTTTTACGGCAAACAAAGTGGTAACGCGGAAGCTTAAGCCTTCGTCTTTGAGATATCTTAGCATATCTGAAGATGAGGGTTTTTTATTTTGCAGAAATTACAAAATAAAATTCCTATAAAGTTAAAAGCACTCTGCAAAGATTTTTGTTATTTTTCAAAATTTCACTACCAGCTTTGACACAATGTATTTTGTTCCCAGAAAAAATACATTTTCAGAAAGGAGCCGCCTTAAGGCGGAAAAAAGTTATGAATGGTTTAGTTATTGTTTTAATCGGTATCGTTGCACTTGGCGCAGGCTACCTCTTCTATGGTCGCTGGCTTGCAAAGAAATGGGGAATCGACCCAAATGCAAAAACCCCTGCTTACACACACGAAGACGGGGAAGATTATGTTCCTTCTTCCAAATTCACCGTATTCTCACATCAGTTTTCTTCCATTGCTGGTGCAGGTCCTGTCACCGGTCCAATCCTTGCATCTGTTTTTGGCTGGGTTCCGGTATTACTCTGGCTGATCATCGGAGGTCTTTTCTTCGGTGCAGTTCAGGATTTCGGTGCTTTATATGCCTCTGTTAAAAATGAAGGAAAATCAATGGGTATGATCATTGAAAAATACATCGGAAAAACAGGAAGAAAGCTTTTCATGTTATTCTGCTGGTTATTTACTTTATTGGTTATCGCCGCATTTACAGATATGGTTGCCGGAACATTCGTTGGAACCGGAGTTGAGGGCATGACAGAAGCAACCTCTTATGCAAATTCTGCTGCTGCTTCCATTTCCATGCTGTTCATCGTTGTAGCTGTTATCTTCGGTGTTATCCAGAAGCATGTTGGAAAAATGAACGAAGTTGTAAAAGCAGTTGTTGCTATCGCTCTTTTAGTTGTGATGTTTGCAGTTGGTATGAAGTTCCCGATCTGTACAACAAAAACAGCCTGGATCTACATTGTAATGGCTTACCTTTTCCTTGCATCCGTCATGCCAATGTGGCTTTTAATGCAGCCTAGAGACTATATGACAACTTTCATGTTGCTTGGTATGATCATCGGTGCAGTTGTCGGTGTCGTTGTTGCACATCCGACCATGCAGTTAAATGCTTTCAGCGGATTTAATGTAGGAGGAAGCAGTTTGTTCCCTACTTTATTTGTTACGATTGCCTGCGGTGCCGTCTCCGGTTTCCACAGCCTTGTATCTTCCGGAACATCCTCAAAAACGATCAGCAATGAAAAAGATATGCCAATGGTTGGCTACGGTGCCATGGTTGTAGAGTCCTTACTTGGTATTATTTCCTTAGTTGTTGTCGGCGCTGTTGCTGTAAACGGAACCAAACCAGATGGAACTCCATTCTCCATCTTCTCTTCAGGAGTTGCAGGCTTCCTTGAAAAACTTGGTGTTCCTGTCTCCGTTGCAACTGTATTTATGACTATGTGTGTATCTGCACTTGCCCTGACATCACTTGACTCCGTTGCCAGAATCGGACGTATGTCTTTCCAGGAATTATTCTATGGAGATTCTACTGATCCGGCAACTATGACTCCGGTACAGCGTGTGCTTACCAACAAGTATTTTGCTACTGTGATCACATTATTCTTCGGATACTTATTAACACTTGGCGGATACAGCAATGTATGGCCGCTGTTTGGATCAGCAAACCAGTTACTTGCAGCCCTCGTATTGATTGCTCTTGCTGTTTTCTTAAAAACAACAGGCCGTACCGGCTGGACACTTTATATTCCAATGTTTGTAATGTTAGCCGTTACTTTCACTGCTCTAGTTCAGAAAACGATCGCACTTGTCGGCAGCTTCATGAGTGGTAATGCAACACTTCTTGTAGACGGACTTCAGTTTGTGGTTGCTATCCTTCTTATGGTACTTGGTGTTCTTGTGGCATTAAGCTGCCTCAAAAAACTTTTTGGAAAGAAAGCAAAAGCAGAAGCTTAATTTCTTAAATATAAAACACAACAATCGTCAATTGTTTCACAAAAAAATGATATGTCAACTGTCTGATGGACAAAGACATATCATTTTTTTACTGTTTTTTATTATCTTATTATCATCTCCGACTGCATCAGATTCCATATACCATATCCTGCTTCTTACTCGATAATCAGACGTACCTTCGGCAGTCTGGCTCTGCCTTTTTGCTTTGGCAGATGTACTGAATACACATCTTTATATCGATAAACACTAAGGATAACTCCCATTAAAATGTAGCATACGTACATACAGCTTCCTCCCTTAGAGAAAAATGGAAGAAATGTCTGGGAAGTTGGGAGAATCCCAAAATTCTCCAACAGATTGATCGCTATATTGGTAAAAAGGATCATTCCGCTTCCAAATCCCATCATCATGCCAAGCTGGTTCTTCTGATGGAATACGGTAGAAAAAATGGCAAATACAAGTAATGCCAGCACTGCACAGATTGCGATACAGGCGATATAACCATAAGTTCCCGTCAGATAGGCGAGGATAAAATTATTGTTATAATCCGGAAGTGTTGTCTTTAACTCCTCCACTCCATTTCCTACAAGGATGCTGTTCGCAAAACAGTCTTTTAAGGCGCGTGTCACATAATTCCACTCGACATCTCCTGTCAGGAAATTACGAATCCTGTCTATCTGATAAGGTGCATTTGCGATCAACAGGATGCCCGGCATCGGCAAAACCAGAAATACTGCTCCAATCACCGTCAGTACGCCCTTCCGGTTCACCTGAAACCAGTTTTGGGCAATACCAAGTATCAGAAGGCTCACCATGCATACGAACAGGATCACAAACAGAGTAAGGCTTGGCAGTCTTAATGCGATAAAAAGCGGTGGCACTGCCCATAAAGCTGCTTTTACCAGTCCCTTATATCCTTCCCCATAATAAGAGTAAAGAATTGCTCCATATACCGGGACATACAACATAAGAAAAGAAAACATCGATATTCTAAGCCATAACAGACTGGCTACCCAGATCTTTCCACCAAACGTGACTCCAAAAAATAAAGCATAGATACCAACCAGGATAATTCCTGCAGCGATCACTTTTGCAATTGCTGCAATCCTTGTATAATCCAGATGACAGATAAAAAGCATCAGACAAAATCCTGAAATAGTCTGCATACATGCCACTGGTGCACCCATCATCCAATGGATTAATACTCCTGCAAGCATGATCACTGCCATAAGTGCGATCATCTGCCATGCCATCTTTGGTCTGTGTATCTGATCCAGCGAGATTCCGGTAGTCACCGGGTCTCCCATATCACAAACAGCCGCCTTCTCTGCTTCCTCTCTTGTCATTCCGGCTTCCATATTATCTTCGATCTGATCGGATATATGGCTTTCTAATTCCTCACGGATTGCCGCATGTGCTTTTTTGCAACGGATCTGGTCTAACAAATTCTTCAAATATTCTTCCATCTGTCACACCTCCATTGCCAGTACATTGGTCACAGCAGTCTGGTATTCTTTCCACTCTTCCTGCTTCTGCTTTAACAGATGCTTTCCTTCTCTGGTAATGCTGTAATATTTACGGACTTTCCCGGTGCATTCTTTCTCATATACGGTGAGGAGCCCCTTCTCTTCGAGTCCATGTAAAAGCGGGTAAAGTGTTCCTGCTTTTAACTCGAATACATTCTCGGACTTCTGTCGCAATGTATCGATCATCTCGTAGCCATACATATCCTTCTCGGATAAAAGCTTTAAAATAAGCATCGTCATGCTTCCTGATATCAGTGACTTATCGACTGCCATAGATTGTTCCTCTCTTTCCTTTGTTCCATGCATCTGCTGCATTTCACAACATTTATATATTTAATATATAGGTGCTCTATATATCGGTTATCTATATAATATATCGGCAGTCTATATATGTCAATCATTTCTGCAATTTTTTTCTCTACGCTCCTTCAATCTCCTTAATGCTGAATCCGTTTCCTTCAAGAAGATACGTCGCACTGCTGCCACAATACGGACATATTTTGGCATATTGGACTGTGGAATATGTCTTTCCACAGTCCTCACATACTGTCACGCCCAGTATGATCTCTGTTCTCAATTCTGAGTCTTTCAAAAGCCCGGATTTCTTTCTTGCATACCCCCAGCAATCTGTCAGGTATTCCGGCACAACACCGCTCACTTCCCCGATTTCACAGGTCACAGATTTAATCTCTGTAAGTTGATTCTCTTCGGCAACTTCCTCTACCATTCGCATCACATGTACTACAATACCTAATTCGTGCATTACTTTCTCCCATTACTATTTTTTTCTGACCAAAAGCCCTTGTCCTGTAGGAAATAATCTACTGAACCTCACTCGGCTTTTTCATCACTTCCTACTGTCTCCGATTTTACCTGTTCTTCTGTAAAAATAAGCTTCGCATCAATTGCAAATTTCGGCTCTGTATACACATCACCACCGACTGCGATACACCAGCTTTCCGGATCATCTGCACATCCCTGCTCCGCCTTCCGGTACCATCGGTGTCACTTTTTCAAGCGGCAGGCGGCTCATGCGTTAAATGCCTCTTCGCTAGGCCTGATATGTCTTTACCTCACGGCGGATCCAATTTGCCCAGTCTTCAAATCCTTCCCCTGTTTTTGCAGAGACAAAGAAAATCTCTGCCTTTGGATTTAATTTCAGAATCCGTTCTTTTACTGCATCTTTGTCAAAGTCATCAAAAACACTGAGTGTGTCACATTTATTGATCAATACGACATCGCAGATTGAAAACATGAGCGGGTATTTTAATGGTTTGTCATCTCCTTCCGGAACGGAAAGGATCATTGCATTCTTTGTGCTTCCGGTATGGATCTGAATGGCACGCACTCCTGTCTCTGTGATTGCCTGTGCATCCACGTCTGAATCAATATCCGCTTCCATGACACAGATCTTAAGCTCATCCTTCAACATGGCGATCGTACGCTTTAAAGTTGTTGTCTTGCCTGCTCCAGGTGAAGACATCAGATTTAATAAAAAAGTTCCCTCTTCCTTTAATTCCTCGCGAAGTCTGTTTGCATCTGCATCATTATCCTCAAAAATACTGCGTTTTACTTCGATTACTTTAAATTCTTTCATTGTTTCCCCCATTCCTTCTTCTGAATCAGAATAAGTTTTTCCTTTCGTATACTTATTCTCTGGTATATCCAGAGATACCAGGTATATCTCGGAGCGATTTACGTTACTAAAAAAATCCCAGTATAAAATAATCTGCAAAAATCTGTCAGATTATCTTATACTGAGACTTTTTAATTTATTTGTTCCTGGAAAATTTTCAATTAATGCTGATAGAATCTGTGGTTCTTCTGTAAAAACATTCGTCCACACTGAAAAAAAGCCATCACTAACAGCTGTCATTATGATTTGCCTCTTCATATCTATTTAAATTCATCTGGAGCATCCCTATACGTATAATCAATGCATAATTCATTTTTATCGTTCAAGAATCCCCACAAATCATTTTCATTACATACCGCTGCATATCCATTCGCGAAACTTCTTGCTTTAGTATATTGAGGCTCTATAATAATTTTGCCACTAACTTCAACAAATCCCCATTTATCATCTTTCTTAAATGCTACTGTTTTTCCATCCACACAAATATCCATGTCGTCTGCCGAAAAGTCGCTTGTTTTCTCAAAGTTTTCATCATAAAAAGAATATTTGCCCGATTCTTTTGCAATTATAATGCCGTTCTGATTATGACAACCATATAAGTCAAGTTTAATATCTTCAATTCCTTCAAGTTCCGATTCCTTACCAGTATTATCAATCATAGTCCATTTTTCACCTGTATAAGCAACTGCCTTATTATTAAAAAAGCTTCCAGCTATCTCATATTCCTTTCCTACAAAGGAACCTTTTGAGTTCATATATTTCCACTTGCCATTAATTTTAACCGGAATTAAATCTGATTTTTCGTTATAATATCCTGCATCCTCAACATCCATATCGAAGCGTGCTCTTGTGATTTCCTTCGAATCCAGAATTCTCGTATCTACATCATTGGTATATAATCCCTTACCGTCATCATTAATTAAACCAATAAACTTGTACTGACTTGTAATTGCCTTACCAGATTCATCTATTACCGTCCATGAATTTCCATCAAATACAGAAATATATCCATTAAGTGCAGTTTTGTAATCTGTATACAACTTATAATCCGTGCTTACCATATAAAGCAACATATTATATTGCTTATCTAGCAATTTACTTGAAGCACCATAATTGCGTGCCTGTTTAACAGTAGAATAAGCCTTTGAATAATTTAATCCATCTAAATAAAGTTCAATTTGTTTTTCCCAAAATAATGCATTTTTAGGAAACTCAGTTGATGCAATCGCCATATCTTCAAGATATAAATTTCTAACAAATGCTGTATGTTCTTCTTCATATAATTTGTCATAAGATTCTTTAATTTTTTGATAAGTTTCCTCTGAACGTTTATATTCAAGAGATTTCTTATAATATTCTATTGCTTGCTCATACAACCCTGCTTCAATACTTTTTTCCGCCTCATCTGTACATGCACGATAATTTGTATATGAGCTTACTGTTCCCGACACAAAAGTAAACCAAGACATGCACAGGGTCGCAACCAGTATAATCGGTATAATTATTTTTGATGCTTTCATTATTTGTTACCACCTAACGCTTAATATAGAGTAAATAAACACATTATCATTATTCCTATTATGCAACATACTTTTGATCATCAGCTTTTTTATCTAAATATTGAGGAGCCTGGTCTGCTCTCTACGTTTCTGGATTTTTGCAGTTCATTAAATGATAATCTCTTTTTCACTGCGGAAGAAGTGACACTCATTATTTTCGGTAATCAGTGGTTACCCTCCGTAGCTGTATTCCGGATACTGGCGCTTTCGGTAGGAATTCAGATCATATTGTCCTCATCGGGTTCTATCTTTCAGGCAGCAGGTGACACACGGAGCCTTTTCATCTGCGGCCTGTTCTCGTCTACTCTCAATGTGGCGGGAATAGTGCTCGGAATTTTCTACTTCGGCACACTTACAGCAATAGCGGGTTGTATCGTAACGACGTTCACTATCAACTTCGTGCAATGTTATTGGCAGATGTACCGGGTGACTTTCCGGCGGAACCTCCGGCCGTTCGTACGTCAGCTTATTTCTCCGCTTGCTGTAAGCGGATTAATGGTGTTGGCCCTCATTCCCGTGCAGTACGCAATGGAGGGAATGAATATTTTTGTGACAATTATTGCTAAAGGTATTATTAGTTTTATTATCTTTGGAGGATATATACAGGCTACGCACGAATTTGACATCATCGGAAAAGTGCGCGGCATGACGAGAAAAGGGAAATAAAAAGACAGAATAAACAATATACAGAGACTTTAAAAACGAATGAAAGCCTTGTTCCTTATCTTCCATGGCTTCGATAAAGCAAATGGAATTAGTAAGAAAATACATTATCAGGTAAAAGCTCTCAAAGAATGTGGAGTGGATGCTCGCTTGTGTTATTATGACATCACCCCTCATTGCGAACGCCGTTTGATGATAGACAACGAAGTCATTGCCGATTTCGGGACAGGAACCACAGCGAAAGTGTGGAAACGCATCTACTACGCCCCCATTATCAAATATGCACGCCGCGAAAAAATAGAATTTGTCTACATCCGGTCGGCCCACAACGCCAACCCTTTCACGCTGCGGCTGGTGAAACATCTGAAAAGTATCGGCGCAAAGGTTGTCATGGAAATACCGACCTACCCGTATGACCAGGAATACATCACCCGGTCTATGAAACTCAGTCTGGCCGTCGACCGTTGCTTCCGCCATTCGTTGGCCAAGATCCTGGACGGTATCGTCACTTTCTCTAATGCCGGCAGGATCTTCGGAGGGAAAACGATACGCATCTCCAACGGAATAGACTTTGACGCTATCCCGCTGAAGCAGAACCGGAACAACACTTCACATGAACTGCACTTAATCGGCGTGGCAGAAGTGCACTACTGGCATGGGTTCGACCGACTGGTTAACGGACTGGCCGAATACTACCGGACAAATCCGGATTACAAAGTCTATTTTCACATCGTAGGACCTCTGACCGGCGAACGCGAACAGGGAGAAATCCTGCCCGTCATCCGCGACAATCATCTGGAGCCTTACGTGATTCTGCACGGACCTCTCCACAGCGAAGAACTGGACGCACAATTTGAAAAAGCAGATTTTGCCATTGGCAGTTTAGGGCGTCACCGGAGTGGCATAGCTCATATTAAAACGCTGAAAAACCGCGAATATGCCGCACGTGGATTAGCGTTCACCTATTCGGAAAATGATGATGATTTCGACTCCGCACCGTATGTATGGAAAGCTCCCGCAGACGAATCACCGGTTGACATCATGGGACTGGTCGAATTTCAACGTGCGCTGACCATGACGCCGCTTGAGATCAGAGAATCCGTCTATCCGCTATCATGGAAGGCGCAAATGCAGAAAGTTATCAAAGAAGCCGGATTCGGATCACTAGAATAGTATTCCCCAATAAATAACAAACAATGGTTGATGAATAAAAAAATTAAAATAGTCTATTGCCTTCCTTCGCTTTATATACCGGGGGGAATGGAACGGGTACTTACCATAAAAGCCAACTATTTTGCCGAGAAACTAGGATATGACATATACATCATCCTGACAGACGGCAAAGGGCTGGAACCTTTTTACGCCTTATCGCCTAAAGTACATTTGATTCATCTGGATATTAATTTCAACGAGCTATGGAACAAACCTCTGTACAAGAAGTTATTCATCTATGCCTGCAAACAGCGTTTATACAAAAAACGCCTCACGAAGTGTTTGTTTGAAATACGGCCGGACATCACCGTATCCATGCTCAGAAGGGAAATTAACTTTATAAACTCTATCCACGACGGCAGCGTGAAAATAGGAGAAATCCATGTCAACAAGTCGAATTTCAGAGATCTTGCAGAAGCCAAAAATACCGGATTCATCAAAAGCAGACTTTCCAGACTTTGGATGAAGCAGTTGGATCGGCAAGTAAAACAATTGTCTAAGTTTATTATCCTGACGGAAGAGGACCGGAAGAATTTCTCATCTTATCTGGATAATACCACCGTCATCTACAACCCGCTGCCTTTCTATCCGGAGCAAACGTCGGACTGCACGGCTAAGGAGGTTATTGCAGTAGGGAGATATGCGTACCAAAAAGGATTCGACTTATTAATAGAAACATGGAGAATCGTAGCCCAAAAGCATCCTGATTGGAATTTAAGAATATATGGCGGAGGAGACAGGAGCGATTTTCTTGCCCTAAAAGACAAATATCACTTGGATACGCTTTATCTTGAGGAGCAAACACCCGACATTATCCGGAACTATTGCCGGAGTTCTATCTTTGTGCTTTCCTCGCGCTATGAGGGATTCGGAATGGTCATTACCGAAGCGATGTCGTGCGGTGTTCCCCCTGTTTCTTTCACTTGCCCGTGCGGGCCACGCGACATTATTGACGACGGTAAGAATGGCTTGCTGGTAGAAAACGGAAATATAGAAATGCTGGCAGAAAAGATATGTTACTTGATAGAGAATGACGAAATACGCCGGAAAATGGGACAACAAGCCCGAATTGACGTGGAACGTTTCAAGATAGAGCAGATTGCCGAACAATGGAAACAGTTGTTTGAAAGCCTCACTTTAAAGAATTGATTATGAAATGGTATTCGAAATATTTGCAGGTTTACGAGCAGCCATTTGCTTCGGCACCGCCGGAGGTGGTCGGTTTTGTGAAGAAAAAGTTGCGGAAGTTATCCGAAAACAAGCAACCGCTGGCTTCGGTTGTTCTCATTTGCCATAACGAGGAAACGCGTTTGTTGAGTTGTTTGTGGTCGCTTTGCGACAATGAATGTGATTTCCCGATAGAAATCTTAGCGGTCAACAACAACTCCACAGACCGCACGGAAGCGGTGATGCAACAGCTGGGAGTGACTTATTTCAATGAAACCAAGAAGGGCCCCGGACACGCCCGCCAATGCGGACTTAATCAGGCTAAAGGAAAGTATCATATCTGCATCGATACTGATACGATATATCCTTCCCGTTATATAAAGACGCACGTAAAGCAACTGATGAAGCCGGGAGTGGCTTGCACGTTCAGCCTGTGGAGTTTTATTCCCGATGAACGTCATTCCGCCACGGGACTGTGGTGGTACGAAGCATTGAGGGATCTTCATTTGCGTATTCAGTCGATACAGCGTCCGGAACTTTGTGTACGGGGAATGACATTCGGGTTTAACACCGAGCTGGGCAGAAAATTCGGTTTCCGGACAGATATTATCCGGGGCGAGGACGGGTCACTGGCTTTGGCAATGAAGCCTTATGGAAAATTGGTCTTTATCCATTCCGGAAAAGCCAGGGTCATGACAGGATATGGCACTCTAAATAACGACGGTTCGCTCTTTAATAGTTTCAAAACGAGACTAGTCAAAGCGTTCAAAGGAGCAGGCAGTATGTTTACCAGGAAAAATGAATATAAAGACGAAGATAATAATCTGATAAAAAACAAATAAAACAAATGCTATTATGATAACGCGTACTCCTTACGATAGAGATAACCTGAAAATAGGCAAGAAAGACAAGGTGTTGGAAGTGGGGCCGGGACACAGCCCTACGTTTCGTTCAAACGTGCTTGTGGACTTATTTGTAGACTCTAACTACCATAGATGCGGGAATCTGAAGATTTATCCACATCAGCAGTTTATTAATGCGAATGGAGAAGCTCTCCCCTTTAAAGATAAAGAATTTGATTATGTTATTTGTAACCAGGTACTTGAGCACGCGGAAAATCCTGCCGAGTTTATCCGCGAACAATGCAGAGTTGCCAAAAGGGGGTATATGGAAACGCCCAGTCTGCTGGGAGAATTTCTTTTCCCCAAGAAATCACATAAATGGATTATTCTCCACCTGGACAACAAACTGATTCTTTTTGAGAAGTCGAGAATGCCGGGAAACTATGAAAATAATTATGGTGAATTATTTCTCAATTATCTTCCTTATCAATCGCTGACCTATAAATTGTTATGGCTCACCGAAGGAGACTTGATGCTGAACCGGTGTGAATGGAAAGATGATATAGAATTTATTATTAACCCGACCAATGAGAAGTATACTGCTTTCTTCACCCAACCGTGGAGCCGACAAATGGTAGAACAGATGTATCCACGCAGAAGTGCAATAAAAGAGATACAAAAGATATGGAATGCTTTCTTTTATATCATAAAAAACAAGGTTAAATATAAGATTCATGGACATACTCCAATCAGTTTGGAAGAATATATGAGGCTTAAAGAAGAAAATAAGTAATATACTGTCTCTATGGCTCTTCTTCTAATTTTAAGTGGTAAAGTGAATTAGTAAAACCCCGGAAAAGAAGGAGGAACTGAAAAAACGAATCAAATAAACGGTTGGCAAAAGGCGAATATAAACGATACGAAAAACAAATAATAATATAGTTATGAACGGAAGTCTTACTCTTTGTCTCGAAGTTATTTTCTGGTTTGCCCTGTTCGTCGTGTTCTACACGTATCTGGGCTACGGAATCGTGCTCTATATTCTCGTCAAACTGAAAGAGCTTTTCGTGAAACCGGTGAAATATCCATTACCTGCATCGAACGATGAATTGCCGGAAGTGACACTGTTCATCACTGCTTTCAACGAGGAAGATGTGGTGGACGAGAAAATGGAGAATAGCCTGGAACTGGATTATCCGGCGGATAAGTTGCGCATTGTTTGGGTGACGGACGGCAGTGATGACGGAACGAACGAGCGTTTGCAAACTCGCTGGGCAGGAAAGGCAACGGTGCACTTCCAACCGCTACGGCAAGGCAAGACGGCTGCCATGACACGCGGCATGACACTGGTTGACACCCCGTTGGTGGTCTTTACGGATGCGAACACAATGGTGAACCGAGAGGCAATCCGGGAGATTGTGCTTGCTTTCCGGAATCCGAAAGTGGGCTGCGTGGCAGGTGAAAAACGGATTGCCGTGCAAGCGAAGGACGGGGCGGCAGCCGGTGGCGAAGGTATTTACTGGAAATATGAATCAACGTTGAAGGCGCTTGATGCACGGTTGTATTCGGCGGTGGGAGCTGCGGGAGAGCTGTTTGCCGTGCGGCGGGAATTGTTTGAGACAATGGAGCCGGACACGTTGCTTGATGATTTCACCCTTTCACTGCGTATCACGATGAAGGGGTATATCATTGCTTATTGTACGAATGCTTACGCCATTGAAAGCGGTTCGGCCGATATGCGCGAGGAGGAAAAACGGAAGGTGCGTATCGCTGCCGGAGGATTGCAGTCAATCCGTAGGCTTCGCCCATTGCTGAACCCTTTCCGCTACGGGGTACTTAGTTTTCAGTACACGTCGCACCGGGTGTTGAGGTGGTCTGTCACGCCTTTTCTATTGTTCGCACTTCTCCCGCTGAATGTTGCGATTTTACTGACGGGCGGCTCGCCTGTGTTCTACGGCGTCCTGCTCGTGTTACAGGTGTTTTTCTACGGACTGGGATACTGGGGATATTATCTGTCTACCAGACAGATAAAGAATAAATTGCTGTTTATCCCCTATTACTTCCTCTTTATGAATATAAATGTCTTGAGAGGAATCCGCTATCTGAAGAAGAAAAGAGGGAGCGGGACTTGGGAAAAAGCGAAGCGGGCAGAAAAATAAAAACAAATAATCAAATCTTTTGTTATCTTTGTAAGATGCAATAGTCTTAATCATCTAATCGAATGGACATGAACAGAACATTACATGATACAAATAACGCGCAAAGGATATTGAAACTGACAGCCGATACAATGTTGTTGGTCGACAAGAATGGTGTTTGCATAGACATTGATCCTC
>OGKG01001472.1_pt1 | contig 28160 bp, 21 predicted proteins | sample 1572201 | NCBI WGS metagenome assembly OGKG01 (sample SAMEA2582146, study PRJEB24529) | metagenome | biome: Human gut stool | place: China | collected 2011 | reverse complement strand
ACGGCAAGAAGGAGGCCATCGACCTCACGGAAAACGACCTCGTCTTCATCACGAACGGCGGCTGCGTCGAAAACTCCTCCATGGGCAGCCAGAACGAGCCCGCCGCGTACAACACCGAGCTCAAAGAGGGCGGCGGCTGGGATATGTGGCGCAAGATCGCCGCGCAGGATCCGTCCTTCGGTCATCCCGACAAGTTCTGCCACGACCCCGAGCAGACCAACTGGATGAGCGCCACCGTCGAGACCCTCGACCAGAAGATCATCCCCTATATCAAAAATATCTGCAAGCGCGACCCGTTCACCGGCCATGTCGTCACCGGCGGCATCGTCACCGTGAAGGATTCCTCCTGGCTGATGAGCTGGACCATCAACCGCCAGCCGCAGTTCCGCACGCAGCCCAAGGACCACTGCCTCGTCTGGGTCTACTCCCTCTTCACCGACAAGCCGGGCGATTATATCAAAAAGCCCATGCGCGAGTGCACCGGCAAGGAGATCTGCATGGAGTGGCTCTACCACATCGGCGTGCCCGAGGACCAGATCGAAGAGCTCGCGACGAACAGCGCCAACACCGTGCCCGTCATGATGCCGTATATCGACGCGTTCTTCATGCCGCGCGCCTATGGCGACCGCCCGAACGTCGTGCCCGAGGGCAGCGTCAACTTCGCCTTTCTCGGCCAGTTCGCCGAGACCCCGCGCGACACGATCTTCACCACCGAGTATTCCATGCGCACCGGCATGGAGGCCGTCTATACGCTGCTGAACGTCGACCGCGGCGTGCCCGAGGTCTGGGGCAGCGTGTATGATGTGCGCGATCTGCTCAACGCCACCGTCAAGCTGCGCGACGGCAAGAAGGCCACCGACATGGACATGGGCTTCATGGAAAAGATGGCCGTCAAGAAAGCTCTCGGCAAAATCGAAGGCACCGACATTGAAAAGCTCCTCAAGGAGTACGGCGTCATCTAAGGATAAAAGCAAGCAGGATAGCAGGAAAATAATGAGTAAGGGCGGGAGCTAAAGCTCCCGCCCTTTCTTTGCGCTCTCGCGTCTATTTCACCGGTGCATTAAGTCGCTCAGCGCGCCGTCCACGGCGGTACCCATCTGCTGCATGGTGCGGCCCACGCAGGTCTTCATGGCTTTGCGCTTTTCTGCGACGGTCATACCGATGATCGCGCCGGCGGCCATGCCGGCAGCCATACCGCGCCAGAATGCGGTATCACACATATCGATCACTCCTTTGCTCACGCGCTTAGTCTGTCCACACAAAATCGCGTCATACGCGGCAATTTTTGCCGCAAATCGCCCTTGCTGAATGCCTCTTTTCGGCCTATAATGAAAATGAGAAAAAGTAAGCATGAAGGAGAACCATATGACCACGATTTATCTCATCCGCCACGCCGAGGCCGAGGGCAACCTCTATCGCCGCGCGCATGGCTGGTACAACAGCACCATCACCGACCGCGGCTACCGCCAGATCGCCGCGCTCACCAAGCGCTTTACCGACACGAAATTTGACGCCGTTTATTCAAGCGACCGTTTCCGCACGATGATCACGGCGCTTTCCATCTATAAAACGCACGGTCTGCCGCTGCGCACCGTCCGCGCGCTGCGCGAGATCGACGTGGGCTATTGGGAGGATACCCCGTGGGCGGAGCTTGAGCGCATCGACCCTGAACAGCTCGCGAATTTCAGCAACGACTCGCAGAACTGGCACGTCCCCGGCTGTGAAAGCTTTGCCGAGGTGCGCGAGCGGATGCGCAAGGCGCTCACAGAGATCGCCGAGGCGCACCCGAACGGCACGGTCGCCGTCTTTTCCCACGGCATGGCCATGCGCATCATCGTCGGCACGCTTCAGGGCATGACACTGCACGAAATCGACAAGACCGGCCACGCGGAAAACACCGCCGTTGCAAAGCTCGAGTACGAAAATGGCACGTTCAATGTCATCTTCCGCGACGACGCCTCCCACCTCGGCGACAACATTGCCACCGTGCGCAAGCAGCCTTGGGTCAACGACCCGAAAGGCTTCGAGGGCGGCATCTACTACCGCGCTTCGGGCGAAGCGGGGCATTTCGACGTGATGCACGGCGGCGATGTCATCGGTGCGGTCAGCGTTGTCTCCTGCCGCGGCGGTGTGGGCATGATCGGCGAATTCTGGCTCGAGGAGGACGTGCAGAAGCGCAACCTCGGCGAAAAGCTCGTCGGTCAGGCTCTCTCCTATGCGCGCTCGCGCGGCTGCTCCATTCTCTCGACCGGCCGCATCCCGAAGAGCAATGCAGTCGGCCTCCACTGCGCGGAAAAGTGGGGCTTCCACCCCGTTCATGAGGACGCGGAAAGCGTCACTTTTGAGAAGAATTTCGAATACGATGAGGAATCCTGCTGGAAGAGATTGCAGGAAGTTATCGAAAAATGAAGAAAAAGAAGATCGAAAAGGCCTTTCTGCCGGTCTCGAAGGACGAGATGGTCGAGCGCGGCTGGTACTACTATGACTTCCTCGTCGTCACGGCGGATGCGTATATCGACCACCCGAGCTTCGGCACGGCGATCATCGCACGCGTGCTGGAGCACGAGGGCTACCGCGTGGCCGTGCTCGCCCAGCCGGACTGGCACAGCGCGGACGCCTTCCGCGCGATGGGCCGCCCGCGCTACGGCGTGATGATCGGCGGCGGCAACATTGACTCGATGGTCGCGCACTACACGGCGGCAAAAAAGCGCCGCACGCAGGACCTCTACTCCCCCGGCAGCCGCATGGGTCTTCGCCCCGACCGCCCGACCATCGTATACGCCAACCGCTGCCGCGAGGCCTTCGGCAATATCCCCATCGTCGTCGGCGGACTGGAGGCGAGCCTGCGCCGCTTTGCGCACTACGACTACTGGGACGATAAGGTCCGCCGCGCGCTCATTTTCGACGCGCAGGCCGACCTGCTCGTTTACGGCATGGGCGAATATGCCACGCGCGAGATCGCGCACCGGCTCTCCAAGGGTGAAAAGGCGGATACCTTGACAGATATTCGCGGCACGGCGTTTGTGACGCGCACGCCCGAAGTCTGCGCCTTCGACCATGTCGAGTGCCCGTCATATGAAGAGGTGTGCGGGGACAAGCACGCCTACGCGCTCGCGACAAAGCTCGAATACGAGGAGCACGACCCCATTCGCGGCAAAGCGCTCTGGCAGGCACACGGGCGTGACACGCTCGTCGTCAATCCGCCCGCGATGCCGCTTTCGCGTGAGGAGCTCGACGAGGTCGCCGAGCTTCCCTACATGCGCGAGGTGCACCCGATGTACGACGCTCTCGGCGGCGTCGCCGCCATCGAGGAGGTGCGCTTTTCCGTCGCGCACAACCGCGGGTGCTTCGGCGGATGCAACTTCTGCTCGCTGGCGTTCCATCAGGGGCGCATGATCACCTCGCGCTCGATCGAATCCTGCGTGCGCGAGGTCGAGGGCTTCACCCACGACCCGAAATTCAAGGGCTACGTCCACGACGTCGGCGGTCCGAGCGCCAACTTCCGCCATCCGTCGTGCAAGGATCAGTTGAAGCGCGGCATGTGCCGCAATAAAAACTGCCTCGCTCCCTATCCCTGCAAAAATCTCGATCCCGACCACTCGGAATATGTCGAGCTGCTGCGTCGTCTTCGCGCGATCCCCGGCGTGAAGAAGGTCTTCGTCCGCTCGGGCATCCGGTATGACTATCTGCTCGAGGACAAGGGAAGTCCCTTTTTGTCCGAGCTCGTCAAATACCACATCTCCGGCCAGCTCAAGGTCGCGCCCGAGCACTGCGTGGCGGGCGTGCTCGACTACATGGGAAAGCCGCACTTCGACGTGTTTGAAAAATTCTGGGACAAATACCGCTCCGTGAACGAGAAGAACGGGCGCGAGCAGTATCTCGTTCCCTACCTCATGTCGTCCCACCCCGGCTGCACACTCGAGGACGCCGTGCAGCTCGCGGAATTTCTGCACTCCACGGGTCACAAGCCCGAGCAGGTGCAGGACTTCTACCCCACGCCCGGTACGCTCTCGACCTGCATGTACTACACCGGCATTGACCCGCGCGATATGACACCTGTCTTCGCCGAGACGACACCGCACGGCAAGGAATTGCAGCGCGCGCTGCTCCAGTGGTTCCGCCCCGACAAGAAAAAGCTCGTCATCGAGGCGCTCAAAAAGGCCGGACGCGAGGATCTCATCGGCTACGGGCCGAAGTGCCTTGTCCGCCCGTACGGCGATGACCGCGCGATGCCGCACGGCAAATCCGGCGGCGGCAAAAAGCCCTCCGCCGCTCAGACCGGCGGCCGCAGAAACGACGCGCCCCGCGGCGGGCAGAGCCCGAAGAACAGCGGCGCTGACAAGCCGAAAAACTTTAAGCGCAAATCCGGCTGGGCCAAGCCAAAGCCCACGGCAAAGAGCAAAAAGAGATAAGAAATGCTTGCAAAGCGATCGCTTTGCAAGCATTTTTCTTTTACCGCTCTTATATTCACTTGCCAGGCGACAGGAAAAAGCCCATGGGTTTGCAAAATCCATGGGCTTTTTGACGAAATGAATCAATATCCGCTCACTGATAATCGCTCAGCAGGAACATCGACTTGATCGCGACGACCTCGTCGTATTCCTCCTGCGAGACCTGCACGTCGGCGTTGAGCGCCTTGAGGTCGGTCTTGAGCACCTCGAGCGCCTCGTCCGCGCTCTGGGCGCGGCCCTCGCGCAGGATGCGGATCATGCGCGTGAGCACGACAGGGTGCGCATAGCGCGCCGGCAGCGGAAAATCGTCCGGCAGGACGTGGGCAAGGTTGGCCTGCGCCTCTTCCCAGGCGCGGGCGACGGCCTTTTTGTTGTTCTTCGCCGTGGGCAGCACGTGCGCGCCGGAAAAGAAGAAGATCGCCGCAAAGCCGAAGAGGGCGAAATACATGCCGAAATCGCCGCCGTTGCGCCACGAGATGATGCCGTACACCAGCGCCGCCGCGCCCGCCAGCACGATGGCCAGCGCGACCCAGCGGTAAGCGGGGTTCGTATGCTGGTTCACACGCTTGGCTCTGGCCGCCTTGGAGAGCCGGTCTGTCAGCTCGGGGTAGCCGGAGAGGAACTTCTGCGCCTTTTCCAGCTCTTCTTTCGCGCTCTGCGCGTCGCTCGTCAGCTCGGAAAGATAGCGCGCAGCCTCTTCCTTTGCCTTCTGCTCCAAGCGCTGCTCGCCACCGACGCTCAGCGTCGGGATCTCGGGATGCACTTCCCCGATATAGGCGAGCATCGCGTCCACGTCTTCCTCGCGCTTAAAGGTACACTGCTTTTCCTTCCCGTCATCATACTGAACCACGAGGTACGGGATCGCGCCGAACACGCCCTTGCCCGAAAAGCCGCCCTGGCTCATCGCCACGCGCTTGAAGACGCGGCGCACCGACGAAAAGGCGACATAGTAGCGCCGGTCGATAAAATAGCTATTCAAAAACAGCGCCTCTTTCCCCACGCCGCAGGGGCCGAAACGCTTGCAGGACTTCTTGTCCGCGGCGACAGCTTCGGCGTTGAGACTCGTTTCGCCAAGGCGCACAGGTGCAAAAATCATAAAGCTCCTCCAAAATTTGAAAAAAGCGGTGGGAGAGCATTCTCCCACCGCTCTACGAATAGTTTACTTGTGCAGCGTCTCGTAGTGAGGCTGGGTGTGGCGCTTCTTGATGGTGTACAGGAAGATGCCAAGGAACACGATAGCGGCGATGATACCGACGGGATAAGCGAGCGCAGTGTTGTAAACGGTAGCGCCGTCAGCAGTCTTGGTATTCAGGAACTGGCCGAGGCACTCGTTGCCCAGCAGGAAGTACGTCACGGACACAGCGCTCATGAAGGTAGCGGGAACAGCGGTGATCCAGTAGTTCTTCTTATCATAGAAGAGGTACATGGAAGCGGCCCACAGAACGATCATGGCGAGGGTCTGGTTCGTCCAGCTGAAGTAACGCCAAATGATGGTGTAGTCGATCTTGCCGAGGGCGTTGCCGATGCCGAGGATCGCGCCGATGCCGAGGACGGGCACGCAGAGGATCAGACGGTTCTTCCAGCTCTTCTGCTCCATGTGGAACCAGTCGGCCAGAACAAGACGGGCAGAACGGAACGCCGTATCACCGGAGGTGATGGGGCAGGCGATAACGCCGAGCATGGCGAGCGCGATGCCCACGCCGCCCATGGTCTTGGAGCAGACATCGTAAACAGCGGTGGAACCGCCGCCGCCGAGAGCGAGGAGCTCTTCGCCGGTGTAGAGAGCGCAGCCGGCAGCAGCCCAGATCAGAGCGATGATACCCTCAGAGACCATTGCGCCGTAGAAGACGAAGTGGCCCTGCTTCTCGCTCTTCATGCAGCGAGCCATCAGGGGGCTCTGCGTGGCATGGAAGCCGGAGATCGCGCCGCAGGCGACGGTGATGAACATGAAGCTCCAGATCGGAGTGCCCTGCGGGTGGAGGTTGGCGAAGTTGTTCCAGATCTCGGGGATCTCATAGCCCTTGGTGAAGATACCCAGAGCCACGCCGAGCGCCATAATGATCAGGCAGATACCGAACAGGGGGTAAATCTTACCGATGATCTTGTCGATGGACAGGAACGTTGCGATGAAGTAGTAGATCAGGATCAGGACCAGCCAGAACAGCTTGCTGGCCACAATGCCGGTGCTGCCGCCGTTGGTGAACAGCAGCTGGATCAGACCGGCAGGGCCGACCGCAAAGACCGTACCGACCATGACGAGCAGCACCACGCTGAACACGCGCATGACGTTCTTCATCGCGCCGCCGAGGTAGATACCGGAGATCTCGGAGATGGAAGCGCCTTCATTACGCTCGCTCATCATACCGGAGAAATAGTCGTGGACCGCACCGGCAAAAATCGTACCGAAGGTGATCCACAGGAAAACCACAGGGCCCCACAGAGCGCCGCTCAAAGCGCCGAAGATAGGGCCGAGACCCGCGATGTTCAGAAGCTGGATCATAAACAGCTTCCACTGCGGCAGAACCATGTAGTCCACGCCATCGTTGATCTTGACAGCCGGCGTTTCACGGTCGTCAGGGCCGAAGGTCTTTTCGACGATGCCACCGTAAACGAAGTAGCCGCCGATCAGCAATGCGAGGCAGATCAGAAAGCTAAACATTTTTCTCCTCCTATTTTTTTCACAAATGTTTGCCTTGCAGGAGAATTTCCCCTGCGTTTCGCCTGATTATAATAATTTTTTGGAGAAAAAAGTCAATCGTCAAAATGAACAAATTTTGAATGAATATTATTTCATTCGAGCTGGATATTTGTTTTTCCCTTATGCGCGGATGACCTGCTCGATGGCCGCTAAAAGCTCGTCGTAGCCCTCAAAAGCGGGCAGATGCGGGTAGTCGTGCTTGATCTTTTCCGTCGTGCGGAACAGGAAGCCCGCCTTGGACGCTTCGATCATTTCGAGGTCGTTGTAGCTGTCGCCGCTGGCGATGGTCTCAAAGCCGATGGACTGAAGGCCGCGCACGGTCGTAAGCTTGGAATGCTCGCATCTCATCTTGATGCCGCTGATGAATCCGTCGGCGTCCACCTCGAGAGAGTTGCAGAAAATGGTCGGCCAGCCGAGTTTTTTCATCAGCGGTTGTGCAAATTCCTCAAAGGTGTCGCTCAAAATGATGGCCTGCGTCTCAGATCTCAGCTTGTCGAGGAATTCTTTCGCCCCCGGCAGCGGGTCGATGCGCGCGATCGTCTCCTGAATTTCCTTGAGTCCCAGGCCGTGCTCGCGGAGCACGCCCAGGCGCCATTTCATCAGCTTGTCGTAGTCCGGCTCGTCGCGCGTGGTGCGCGTCAGCTCGGGAATGCCGCTCTCGCGGGCAAATTCGATCCAAATTTCGGGGACGAGCACGCCCTCCATATCAAGGCAGGTAATATACATGTTTATTCTCCTTTATCACTTTTCCGCCGCGGCCTTGCCGAGCACGTAGTCGAGCATCTCGCCGCGGTCGATCACGTCGCGGTGACGCACCGCGCGGGAGCGTAGGTCGGCAAGATTCTTCGGCACGGGCACGCCCGTGACCTTGTGGAGCTGCTCCATCACGTCGAACTCGTCGCCCTCGGCCTTTTCGCCGATGCCCTCGAGCACGGCGGCGGGGAATTTATAAGGAGAGGCAGTGGAGAGCACGACGACGGCATTGTGCTCGGGGTTTGCCTGCTTGTACTGCTGCGCCACGTCCCAGGCGACCGCCGTGTGCGTGTCGCAGAGGTAATGGTCGTCCTTCCAGACCTTGCCGATGGCGGTTTTCGCACCCTCGTCGTCGCAGAAGCCTGCCCAGAAGAGCTCGTGCAGCTTTTCGAGCATGTCCGCGGGCACCTCGTACTCACCGTTTTCGCTGAGCTGCTTCATTAAATCCGCGATGAGCTTGTCGTCGCCGGAGAGGAGATAGAGCAGGCGCTCCAAGTTGCTGGAGACGAGAATGTCCATCGAGGGGGACACGGTCTTGTAGAAGGGGCGGCGGCGGTCATAGCGGCCCGTGCGCAGGAAGTCGGTCAGCACATTGTTGGCGTTGGACGCGCACACGAGCCTGCCGACGGGAAGGCCCATCTCCTTGGCAAAGTAGCCCGCGAGGATATCGCCGAAGTTGCCGGTCGGCACGACGTAGTCGACCTTGTCGCCCGGCTGGATGCGGCCCGCCTGCACGAGGTCGGCGTACGCTCTATAATAATAGACGACCTGCGGGGCGAGGCGGCCGATGTTGATGGAGTTGGCCGAGGACAGGCGAACGCCCTTGCCCTCGAGCAGCTGATCCTTGCTGACGGCGGAGAAAATTTTCTTCACGCCGGTCTGCGCATCGTCGAAGTTGCCGCGCACCGCGCACACGCAGACGTTTTCGCCCGCCTGCGTCGCCATCTGCGCCTGCTGCACGGCGCTCACGCCGCCGTGGGGGTAGAAGACGATGATCTTCGTGCCCGGCACATCGCAGAAGCCCTCCATCGCCGCCTTGCCGGTGTCGCCGGACGTGGCGGTCAGGATCGTGATCTCGTCGTCCACACCGAGCTTTTCTTTCGACGCGGTCATCAGGCGCGGCAGCATCGAGAGCGCCACATCCTTAAAAGCGCTCGTCGGCCCGCGGAAAAGCTCGAGGATGAAGTCCTCACCGACGGGGACGGTCGGGGTCAGGTGGTCGGTCTCAAACTTGCCGGTATAGCCGTCGTGGACGAGCTTTGCCATCTCCGCTTCTGAAAAGTTGGGCAGGAGCTTGGATAAGATCTTCGTCGACATGGACATCGTGTCCATATTTAATACAGTAGTATAGTCGAACTTGACCTCGTCAAACGACGGCATCGTGTAGAGGCCGCCGTCGGGGGCAAGGCCGTTTAAGATGGCCTGCGCGCTGCTGGCCTTTAAATTTTTGTCACGGGTGCTCTGATACTGCATGGATGTTTCCTCCTGTATCTCACGGGAAAAGTTTTTTTGTTTTCCCTATTGTATTTTCACAAACGCTATGTTATATTGTTTCCATCAAAAAGTCAAGTGTTTTTCTTACGCGGACAGTTTCGGCGTAAGTCACAAATTCGTCCGCACTTGACGGAGTATCCAAAAAAGAAAGAAGGTCATTCCCCGTGAATATTTCGCTGCTGGGCTTCGGCACCGTCGGTTCCCATTTTTATAAGCTGTGCGAGGGGCGAACCGATCTGCATGTTGCAGCTGTTCTCTCCCGCCGTCCCCGCCCGGAGCTCACATGCACCGTGACCGCCGATTACGACGAGATCGTGCGTGATCCCTCGATTGATATTGTGGTGGAAGTCATGGGCGGCATCGAGCCGGCGTACAGCTACCTCTGCGCGGCCATGCGTGCGGGCAAGCACGTCGTCACCGCGAACAAGCAGCTCATGTGCGCCCACTTTGAAGAGCTCACCTCCCTTGCAAAAGAAAAAGGCGTGGCGCTGCGCTGCACTGCCGCCGCGGGCGGCGGCATCCCCTGGCTCACCTCCCTCTCCCGCGCGTCTGAGCTTGATGAGATCAAGGCTGTCGAGGGCATTCTGAACGGCACAACGAATTACATGCTTTCCGCCATGACGAATTCCGGCGCGGATTACGCGCCCGCGCTCCGCAAGGCGCAGGAGCTCGGCTACGCCGAGGCCGACCCCACCGCGGACGTTGAGGGTCTGGACGCGCGCCGCAAGATCGTCCTCTCCGCCGACCTTGCCTTCGGCGTGAACATCAGGGAAGAGGACATCCCCTGTGTCGGTATCTCGTCCATCACCGCGGGCGACATCGCCAAGGCGAAGGACGAGGGCCTGACCTACAGGCTCATTGCCCGAGCGGAGAAAAACGGCCGTGCCGTGGCCGCGTTCGTCTGCCCGACGCTTTTCCCCTCCTCCGCGCCCGAGGCGCACACCGACGGCACCGGCAACCTCGTCACGCTGTTCGCATCGCGTTTTGGCAAGCAGAGCTTTTCCGGCGCGGGCGCAGGCGGCTACCCGACCGGCTCGAACGTGCTGCGCGACTGTCTCGACGTCGCCGGCGGCTGCCGCAGCTTCTATGCTGACTCCTTCACCCCCTGCTCGGTGAACCTCTCCGGCACGCAGTGCAAGTGGCTGTTCCGCTGCATGGGCGAATACTTTACCCGCGAGTGCAGCGCCCGCGAGGCGTTCGACGCCTATGAATCTTACCGAAAGGACGACCCGCACGCGCTGCTTGCGCGCTACGCGGCCGAAGAGGAATAAACTCCATGCTCAAAGTTTTGAAATTCGGCGGTTCGTCGCTTGCCGACGCCCGCCAGTTCGCCAAGGTCAAGTCCATCGTGGAAGCCGACCCCGCCCGCCGCGTGGTCATCGTCTCCGCGCCGGGCAAGCGCTTCTCCGGCGACCATAAGATCACCGATCTTCTCTATCTCTGCGCCGCGCACATCAAATACGGCGTTTCGTGCGAGGACATCTTCGCCATGATCCGCGACCGCTACAACGAGATCATCGCCGAGTGCAGCCTGAAGATCAGCCTTGACAAAGAGTTCGACGCGCTGTGGGACAAGATGAAAAATGGCATCAGCCAGGATGAGCTCGCCTCGCGCGGCGAATACTTCTCCGCACGGCTGATGGCCGAATACCTCGGCTATGAGTTCGTCGACGCGGCCCGCTGGATCAAGTTCAAGTTCGACGGCACCGTCGATCAGGACGCATCCTACGCGGCGCTGCGCTCCCTCGCCGAGGACCGCAAGGTCGTCATCCCCGGTTTCTATGGCGTGATGCCCGACGGGCACATCCGCACGTTCTCCCGCGGCGGCAGCGACATCACCGGCGCGCTCGCGGCAGCGGCGCTCGGCGCGGACGTGTATGAGAACTGGACGGACGTCTCCGGCATCCTGATGGCCGACCCGCGCATCGTCGACGATCCCGAGCCCATCCGCCGCGTGACCTACAGCGAGCTGCGCGAGCTGAGCTACATCGGCGCGCAGGTCCTGCACGAGGGCACGATCTTCCCCGTGCGCGAGAAAAACATCCCGCTCAACATCCGCAATACCAACGCGCCCGACCATCCCGGCACGATGATCTTGGAGTCCATCGGCGACGAGATGGAAGAGGGCGGCTTCATCACCGGCATCGCCGGCAAGAAGGGCTTTTCCATCATCACCATCGCCAAGACCGGCATGTCGAGCGAACCGGGCTCTCTCCTGAAAATTCTCAACGTGCTCGCCAAGCACGAGGTCAACGTCGAGTACCTCCCGTCCGGCATCGACAACGTCTCGCTCGTCGTCTCGTCCGACAAGGTGTCCCGCTCGCTCTACGAAATGCTGGGCGAGCTGCAAAAAGAGGTGCAGCCGAATAAGATAACCGTAACGGAGCACATCGCCATTGTCGCCGCCGTCGGCCGCAAGATGGCGTACCGTCCCGGCGTTTCCGGTAAGATTTTCGCCAAGCTCGGCGAAAACGGCGTGAACATCCGCATGATCACGCAGGGCCCCGAAGAGCTCAACATCATCGTGGGCGTGGAAGAAAAAGATTTCGAACAGGCCATCCGTGTCCTGTACAATAGTTTTGTGAAGGAGAATGTAGTATGAAACAGGTCAATGTCGGTATTCTCGGCGCCACCGGCGCCGTCGGTCAGGAAATGATCAAAATTCTCGAAGAGCGCAGCTTCCCCGTTGCGTCCCTTCGTCCCATCGCAAGCGCCAGAAGCGCGGGCAGCAAAATCATGTTCCGCGGTCAGGAGTGCACCATCGTCGAGGCGTCTGACGACGCGTTTGAGGGCCTTGATATCGTCCTCGGCGCGGCCGAGAACGACATCGCCGAGCGTTTTGCCCCTTCGATCGTCAAGGCGGGCGCGGTGTTCGTCGACAATTCGAGCGCGTTCCGCCTCGACCCCAACGTCCCCCTTGTCATCCCCGAGATCAACCCCGAGGACGTGAAGTGGCACAAGGGCATCATCTCGAACCCCAACTGCACCACCATCGTGACCCTCGTGGCCATTAACGCCCTCGCCAAGGAAAGCCCCATCGAGACGATCATCGCCTCTTCCTACCAGGCCGTCAGCGGCGCGGGCAAGGGCGGCATCGACGAACTCAACAATGAGGTCAAGGCCCTTTCCGAGGGCAAACACCTTGAGCCCAAGGTCTTCCAGTATCAGATCGCGTACAACATCATCCCCCAGATCGGCGGCGAGGCCTTCGAGGGCTACACCAGCGAGGAGATGAAGATGCAGAACGAGGGCCGCAAGATCCTCCACCTGCCCGAGATGAAGGTCAGCTGCACCTGTGCGCGCGTGCCCGTCATCCGCAGCCACAGCGTATCCGTCGTGCTGCGCACGAAGGAGAAGATCAGCGTCGAGCGTGCCAAGGAGCTCATCGCAAACGCCCCGGGCTGCAAGCTCGTCGACGACCTCAAGAACAAGGTCTACCCCATGCCGCTCGACACGTCCGATCAGGACATCGTCTATGTCGGCCGCATTCGTGAGGACCTGACCGACGAGCGCGGTCTGAACCTCTGGTGCTGCGGCGACCAGGTCCGCAAGGGCGCTGCCACCAACACCATCCAGATCGCGGAGCTGCTGCTCAAGTAAGGCTTTTTTAGCCACAGATCGTTCCCCGTTTTCTGCCGCATAGCGGCGGAAAACGGGGAATTTTTTCGTTTCTGCACAGAAACGCCGATTTTGGCCCGCATTTTGCTATAAGCCGCTCATAAAGTGGTACAGGCACGTCATAAGCTGAACGTTAAGAGAGCTATTCTCTGATCCTTTGGCTGTTTTGTCAATGATCGGTGCACATTTCTTGTGTGTTTTCCCCATTTTTATCACAAACGGCAAGTTTCATTTGACTTTGCCTGCTGTGGGGTCTATGCTGTAAGCAAGGATTGGAAACGTTACCGGTAAGGTTTCCGGAATCATCGCAGGGGGCGCGTCGGCATGACCATCAAGGATATTGCAAAGCTTGCAGACGTGAGCGTCAGCACCGTCTCCCGCGTGCTCAACGACCGTCCGGACGTGAGTGAGGATTCCCGCAGACGGGTCCGCGCCGTCATCGAGGCGCACCGGTATGTGCCGAACAACAGCGCCCGCGACCTCGTCAAGATCCGCTCTGACGCGGTCGGCCTTGTGGTGCGCGGTGTGCAGAACCCCTTCTACACCGACATCATCCACGCCATCGAGCAGAAGCTCGACGCCTCGGGCTACACGATGGTCATGCGCCAGATCCCATCGGGCGACGACGAGATTCAGTGCGGTGCGGTGATGGAAAAGGAAAAGCGCCTGCGCGGCATTATCTTCCTCGGCGGGCGCAGCGATTATTCGCCCGAAGAGGTTTCGCTTCTCGGCGTGCCCTATGTCTGCTGCTCCTACACCAACTCCTACGGCACGCTCCCGCCGGAATCGTACTCCTCCGTCTCCATCGCCGACGAGCAGGAGGCCTACCGCGCGGTCAGCGAGCTTTACCAAAACGGTCACCGCCGCATCGCCGTGCTGACCGCCGCCCCCGACGACAGTTCGATCTCCCAGCTCCGTTACCTTGGCTATCAGCGCGCGCTGCGCGACTTCGGCTTAACAGAGCATCCGGAAAACCTGATCTGCGCCGAAGATTTCACCATTGCCAACGCCTATGCCGCCATGCAAAAGCGTCTGCGCTCCCCCGCCGATTTTACGGCTGTCTTCGCCATTGCGGACGACATGGCCATTGGCGCGATGCGCGCCCTGCGCGAAAGCGGCCGCTCCATCCCCGAGGACTGCTCCGTCATCGCCATCGACGGCATCAGCGTCTCGGAATACATTCATCCCATGCTCACCACCCTCTGCCAGCCCATGACCGCCATGGGAGAGGCGAGCGTCGAGATCCTGCTCGACATCATTGAGGGGCGCGGCGTTCATCGCCATGTCACTCTGCCGACCGCGCTGCGCGAGGGTGCGTCCGTGCGGCAGCTCAAGCACTGATTTTCCCGCGGAAACCGCGTGAAAATAAATTTGAAAAGGAGTATTGATGAAATGAAAAAGTATCTTGCAATGATCCTTGCTCTTGTCATGGCGCTTTCTCTCGTCGCCTGCGGCGATAAGAAGGATGACTCCGCTGACAACAGCGACGGCGATACTGCCTCCGGCCGCGTCTACTGGCTGAACTTCAAGCCCGAAGCCGACGAGGCCCTGCAGAAGGTCGCCGCCATGTACACCGAGAAGACCGGCGTGCCCGTCACCGTCGTGACCGCCGCTTCCGGCACCTACAACGAGACCCTGACCGCCGAGATGGACAAGTCCGCTCCCCCGACGCTGTTCGTCGTGGGCAACCAGGCCGCTGTCGACACCTGGGGCGACTACTGCTATGACCTGAGCGGCACCGCCGTTGCCAACGAGCTCAACACCGACGCCTACAACCTCTATGACGCCGACGGCAAGCTCTGCTCCATCGGCTACTGCTATGAGTGCTACGGCATCATCGTCAACGAAGATCTGCTCGAAAAGGCCGGCTACACGCTTGGCGACATCACGAACTTTGAGACTCTCAAGGCCGTCGCTGAGGACATCCACGCTCGTGCTTCCGAGCTCGGCTTCGACGCCTTCACCTCCTCTTCCATGAGCGACGATTCCAGCTGGCGCTTCACCGGCCACCTCGCGAACCTCGAGTATTACTACGAGTCCGTGGACGATCCCGACGCCTGGAAGGAATGCCCGTCTTCCATCAAGGGTACCTACATGCAGAACTACAAGAACCTGTGGGATCTGTACATCAACAACAGCGCCGTGAATCCTGCTGATCTCGCTGCCGGCGGCTTTGACGCGGCGGACGAGTTCGGCAAGGAGCAGGCCGTGTTCTATCAGAACGGCTCCTGGGAGTGGGCCAAGCTCACCGGTACCGGCGACGGTCAGTACGGTCTTGACAACCTGTCCATGATCCCGTTCTACTGCGGTGTTGCGGGCGAAGAGAACGCGGGTCTCAACTGCGGCACCGAGAACTGCTGGGCTGTCAACGCCAAGGCTTCCGAGGAAGACATTCAGGCCACGCTCGAATTCATGAACTGGATGGTCACCGATCCTGAGGTCTCCCGTATGCTGGTCGATGAATTCGCCGCCATGCCCTATAAGCAGGCTGCCGAATCCACCAACGGCTTCCTCGCCGACGCCAACGACTACACCACCAACGGCAACTACATCATGCCCTGGGTCACCAACTTCCAGCCGAACGTTGATGCTTACCGCGCTGCGCTCGTCTCCGCGATGAACCAGTACGACGCCGACCAGAGCGATGCCAACTGGGAGCTCGTCAAGACCGCGTTTGTCGACGGCTGGGCCACGCAGTACGCTGCCGCCAACGGCTAAGCCGCTTTTAAAAAAGCAAGCGCATCTGAAAAGCACAAATGAGAGGGGCGGGCGATTTCGCCCGTCCCTCCCTGCATATCACGGCGAGCGCCGCATGAAGCGCCCGCCGTGCAGAAACAAAAGCAATATTCTATCTTTGGCTGGGAGTTGATCGAATTGAAACATAAGCACAGCAACGCTGCGGTCAACAGCTCGATGATCCGCCGCCCGATCCGCCGCTGGTTCCCGCTCTTTATGGGGCCGATGGTCTGCGCGTTCATCATCGGCTTTGTCTATCCGTTCTGCAAGGGCATCTATCTCTCCTTCTGCAAATTCAAGGTCACGAGCGACGCGCATTTTGTCGGCCTTGAAAACTACCGCCGCGCGTTCCAGGATGCGAGCTTTGTGCATTCGTTCTGGTTCACGGCGCTGTTTGCCGTCATATCGCTCGTGCTCATCAACGTGCTGGCCTTTGCGGTGGCCTACGCGCTCACGCAGGGCATCAAGGGCAGCAACCTGTACCGCACGGTGTTCTTCATGCCGAACCTCATCGGCGGCATCGTGCTCGGCTACATCTGGTCGATGATCTTCGACGGCATCCTCTCGCGCTACGGCACGTCGATCCTGCTCAACACGAAGCTCGGCTTCTGGGGTCTCATCATCCTGATGTGCTGGCAGCAGATCGGCTACATGATGATCATTTACATCGCGGGCCTGCAAGCCGTGCCCGAGGACATGCTCGAGGCCGCGAAGATCGACGGCGCGAGCCGCTGGCAGACGCTTTGGAAAGTCACGATCCCGAATGTGATGCCCTCCATCACCATCTGCACGTTCCTCTCTCTTACGAATGGCTTCAAGCTCTTCGACCAGAACCTCGCCCTCACGGGCGGCCAGCCCTATACCATCCTGTCCGACGGCAGCTCGATCAAGACGACCGAAATGCTCGCGCTGAACATCCTCAACACGTTCTACGGGCAGAATGCCAACTCGCGCGGCACCGCGCAGGCCAAGGCCGTGCTGTTCTTCATCCTCGTCGCGACCATCGGTCTTCTCCAGCTCAGTGCCAACCGCAAAAAGGAGGTGCAGCAGTAATGAACAAGCACTCTCTTTCCGCAGAAGCCCGCCGCAAGACGATCCTCTCCATCGTGCTCGGCGTCATCTGCGTCATCTATGTGCTGCCGGTCCTCACGGTGGTCATCAACTCCTTCAAGCTCAACACCTATGTCAAGACCGACACGTTCGCCCTCCCGAACGCGGAGAGCTTTGCCGGCTGGGCGAACTTCATCAAGGGCCTGACGTTCGGCAACTACCCGTTCTTAAAATCCGCCGGCTACAGCTTATTTATCACCATCGTCTCGACCGCGCTGATTTTGCTCTGCACGTCGATGGCCGCGTGGTACATCGCGCGTGTGGACAGCAAATTCTGCCGCATGGTCTATTATCTCTGCGTCTTTTCGATGGTCGTGCCGTTCCAGATGGTGATGTTCACACTGTCGAAGACGGCCGATACCCTCAAGCTCAATACCCCCTGGACCATCCCCATCATCTACCTCGGCTTTGGCGCGGGGCTTGCGATTTTCATGTTTGTCGGCTTTGTCAAATCCATCCCGCTTGAAATTGAGGAGGCGGCCGCCATCGACGGCTGCGGCCCGCTGCGCACGTACTTCTCCGTCGTGCTGCCGATGCTGCGGCCCACGATGATCTCTGTCGGCATTCTCGAGATCATGTGGGTGTGGAACGACTATCTGCTGCCCAGTCTGGTTCTGGACGTGAACAGATACCGCACCATCCCCATCCATATCCAGTATCTGCGCGGCAGCTACGGCACGGTGGATATGGGCGCCACCATGGCGCTGATCATGCTGAGCATCCTTCCCGTCATTATTTTCTATCTATGCTGCCAGAAGCACATCATCAAGGGCGTCGCCGCGGGCGCGGTCAAGGGCTGAGCCCGGATACCCCATTTTCCAAGATCTCAGAGAGCAGGTGATGCTTACTATGAAACGAAGCAGCGGCATCCTGATGCCGGTGTATGCCCTCCCGTCCCCACACGGGATCGGCACGTTCGGCCGGGCCGCATATGACTTTGCCGATTTTCTGCACGCAGCGGGCCAGAGCTACTGGCAGATGCTGCCCCTCGGGCCGACGAGCTACGGAGACTCCCCGTACCAGAGCTTCTCCACCTACGCCGGCAACCCCTATTTCATCGATTACCGCCTGCTACAGGCGGACGGCCTGCTGACAGCGGACGAACTGCCCGCTGCGCAGCCCGTGAATGCAGTGGACTACGGCAAGCTGTACAGTGAGCGGCCGGTCATCCTGAAAAAGGCCGCCGGCCGTTTGCTGGCAGCCCCCTCCCCCGCCTACAAAGCCTTCTGCGAGGCGCAGCGCTTCTGGCTGGAGGATTACGCCCTGTTCATGGCTGTCAAGGCCGAACAGGGGCAGGCAGGCCTTTCGGACTGGCCGGACGCACTGCGCTGCCGCCAGCCCGAAGCCATTGCCGAAGCGAAAGCACGGCTGGCCGGGCAGATCAGCTACTACAAAGCGGTGCAGTTCTTCTTCTACACCCAGTGGGATGCACTGAAAGCCTACGCCAACCGCAACGGCGTGCAGCTGGTGGGCGATATCCCCATCTACGTCAGCCCGGATTCCAGCGACCTGTGGACCCACCCGGAACTGTTCCAGACCGACGGTGCCATGCACCTGACCCAGGTGGCCGGGTGCCCGCCGGACGCTTTTGCCGCCGACGGCCAGCTGTGGGGCAACCCGCTGTATGACTGGCCCGCCCACAAGGCCACCGGCTTTGCGTGGTGGAAGGGCCGCATGAAGCACGCCACCTCCATCTACGATGTGGTGCGTATCGACCACTTCCGGGGCTTCGAGAGCTACTACTCTATCCCCGCCGGGGACAAGACCGCTGCCGGCGGCCACTGGGAAAAAGGCCCCGACCGCGATTTTATCCACGCCATGCACGAAGCGCTGGGCGAGGGCGGCATCATTGCCGAAGATCTGGGCTATCTGACCCCGGAGGTCAAGGCCATGCTGGCCGAAAGCGGCTACCCGGGCATGAAGATCATGCAGTTTGCCTTTGACAGCCGCGAGTCCGGCAACTACCTGCCCCACACCTATCACCGCAACAGCGTGGTATACACCGGCACCCACGACAACGTGACCACCGAGGGCTGGCGCACCAATGCCAGCGCCGAGGATGTGGCCTACGCCTGCCGCTATCTGCGCTGCAAGCCCGAAGGGCTGACCGAAGCCATGATCTGCGCCTGCCTTGCCAGCGTGTCGGACACGGCCATCATCCCGCTGGCCGACTGGCTGCATCTGGGCAGCGAAGCCCGCATCAATACCCCCAGCACGCAGGGGGTCAACTGGCAGTGGCGGCTCGCCGCTCCCCTCACCGAGGAGCTTGCGCTGCACATCGCCGGGCTGACCCGCCTGTACGAGCGTGCCCCCGCAAACGAGTAATTCCCGCATTTTCTCCCCTTACCTTCACCCGCAGCGCCGTTCCCGGCTTCCGGAAGCGATGCTGCGGGTGTTTTTCTGCGTCCTTTTTTCACTGCCGTTTTTTGCCATTTCACCTCCGTTCCGGCCTTCTTCCGTTATTTTGCCTGCGGGCATACACAATTCGTTCACAAATGTATCATCAAATTTGACCGGATGCTCTCTTGTTATTTTTATGCAGTTATGCTACAATTCTAGTAGTATAGAGTTTGCTTTTGGCAGGCTTTTCGAGAGAAAGGAGTTTTTCCACCATGGATCATCCCTATCAGACAACGATGCAGCTTCCGGCAGCCTATGCCGTTATCACCGAAGAGGAAATGACCTATTTGGAGGGCGGTTCTGAGATCGTTCTGGGTCAGGCTTTTGGATATCAACTCACCCTTGATCCCCAACAGCTCGCAACCTTCTGCGCCAGCATCGCGGTAAACTTTGGCTATTACATGCTTTCGACTTCCTATAATTATATTACTGGCCTTTTCCAGTCCGGCGCAAAGAACGGTCTCTCGCTCTTGGGTACCGTTTACCACACCTGGGGCAAGCTGCAGACGCCCTGGAGCAAGGTCGCCGCTCTCGGCATCACCGGCATGGCCGGCACCTATGCAGCAATGCAGGCCATCGCCATTTACCGGAATGTCAAGAGCCTGATCGATTCCATCGTTAACCCCATGCCGGACTTCAGCGGTGCAACCCCTCAGACGGCTGCCGCCTGATGCAGCGTGACCTGACCTTATAAGAAAGGAGTTTTCTTCCATGAAAGATCTTCAGATGCCTCATTCCTATGCTGCGATCCCGGAGCAGGAACAGTACAGTCTTTCCGGCGGCGGCCCGCTGACCGACGCGCTGGACGCATTTTTCGACAATCTGCGTCTGGACGATTTCTTCTTCAGCGGGGGGCTGCTCTCTTTCTCGTTCACCTTTGTACCCATGTTGCTGTTCAACGTAGCCAAGTCTGCCTTCAACTTCGGCATGGACCTGTACAACCGGTTCTCCGACAAGCTCCATTTTTCCGATGAGGGAAATGAGATGATGCAGTTCCTTTCTTCTGCATGGAAAAAGGACGAACAGGGCACTTCTCAGAACAGTTGAGATTTTTGCAACGCAGCAAAAAAGGCGGTACACACAGTTTCGTGTGCGCCGCCTTTTGCTTTACCCTACCTTCACAGCCCCCTGCTCCCGCAGGCGCAGAATGTAGCAGCTGCCTGCTCCAAACACCCGCTCGATCTGGTCGTGGTAGCGCGCCAGCAGATCGTGGGGCACATAGGCCTGAATGGTGCCCGCAAAGCCGCCGCCCTGCATCCGCCACGCTCCGGCGCTGCCCTGCAGGATACTCTGGCTCAGCGCCAGCGCCACCGAAAGCCCCTGATGCCGCACGTCAGTGGCGCAGTAGACGTTCTGGCACAGCGCAAAAGAAGCGCGCCCGCTTTCCAGCACCAGCCGGGCAAAGGCCGCAAACTGCTTTTGCTGCAGGGCGTTGCGCTGGGCCAGCGCCCGGGCATTCTCCTCAAAGTAATGGATGGCCCGCAGCACGGCGCGGTCGCCGCAGGCCGTGCGCAGGGCGGGCAGCGCCTGCCAGAAGTCGGCTTCCCGCACCTGCCCCAGCACCGGTTTGCCAAGGCAGGCGGCCACCTGCTCCATCTCCTGCCGGATGGCCGCAAACTCGCCGGTCAGCTCGCTGTGGCTGCCCCGGGTGTCGGTGACGCACAGGCTCATGCCCTCCGGCAACAGGCCGTCGGCGTGGATCTTTTCGATCTGCGGTTCCGCCGGGTCGGCAAAGTCCGCAAAGATCACCCCGCCCACGGCGCTGGTCAGCTGATCCAGCAGGCCGCTGGGCTTGCCGAAGTAGATATTCTCGGCGTACTGGCAGATCTTTGCCAGCTGCGCCGGGGCAAGGCCGCAGCCGTACAGGCCGTTCCACACCGCCGCCATGCCCATCTCAAAGGCCGCCGAGCTGGAAAGCCCCGACCCCCGCAGCACATCGCTGGCAGTGTAGGCGTCAAAGCCGCCCACGCTGCACCCCGCCGCCCGGAACCCCTCGGCGATGCCCCGGATCAGGCTGGCCGAGTGGGTGCCCTCGCCCTCCTGCGGGCCGGCCACAGTCAGGTCGATGACGTCCAGCTTATTGAATCCCCGGGACTTGACCCGCACATAACCGTCCTCGTTGCGGGCGGCCACAGCCACAAGGTCCAGCGTCACCGCCGCCGCAAGGCCGTAGCCGTGCTGGTGGTCGGTGTGGTTGCCGCCCAGCTCTGCCCGGCCGGGGGAGGAGTAGACTTCCACCTGCCGCCCGGGGCCGAAATACACCTCGAACTGTTCCAGCGCGGCGCAGTAGCGCGCCCGCTGCCGTGCCAGCTCTGCCGGGTCGCTGCCGTACAGTGTCCGGAGTTTGTCGTCCCACGCACCCTGCGCGATCTGCCGGTGGAGAAATGCACTGGTCGCCATCCCGATCCCTCCTCGAAATCCTGCCGCGGTATCTGTCGGTTTGTTATGCCTATTGTAATGCATCCGTATGATTTTTGCAATTTCTATCGTAAAAATCGCTCGAATTTTGGCGTCCGGCTCAAAGAATAAGATGTACTTTTGTTGAATTTGCGGGGCGTTCTGTGGTATACTGGGTGCAGAACGTGACACAACGGAGGAAAAACATCTATGCCAGACGTTTATAAGCAATCCTTCAAACAGAATTATACCAATAACATCGAGCTGTCCATCTTCAACTGCGGTATTGAGCGGTGCGCTTCCGGTCATACCTGGGGGCCGGGCATCCGCGACCATTACCTCATCCACCTTGTGCTGTCCGGCAAGGGCGTGTTCGAGGTGGGCGGCCGCACCTGGGAGGTCAGCGCGGGCGATCTGTTCTTTGCGCGGCCCAGCCAGCTCATCCGCTACACCGCCGACGAACAGCAGCCGTGGGAGTACAGCTGGGTCGGCTTCAACGGGGCCTGCGCCCACAAGCTGGCCGCACAGCTGCCCTTTACCGACGACTCCCCTGTCCACCGTGCGCAGGACCCCGAGGCCATGCGCGCCGCACTGGCCAACATCTACTCCTCCCGTGGGCTGCAGCCGCAGGACGAGGCCGCCATGGTGGGCTACCTGTATCTCTTCATCGCCGCGCTGATGAAGGAGACCAGCGTCGGCAAGCCCCACACGGCATCCTCCTCCAGCCAGTATGTGCTCAACGCCATCAAGTACATCCAGTTCAACTACTACCACGACATTTCCATCGATGATGTGGCAAAAAGCGTGGGCGTGTCCCGCAGCCACCTGTACCGGGTGTTCATGCTCAACGTGGGCAAAAGCCCCATCGACTACCTCACCGAGTACCGCATCAACGAAGCCTGCAAGCTGCTGCGGGCGGGCAACCTGTCCATTGCCGAGGTGGCCGTGTCGGTGGGCTTCTTCGACCAGTTCTATTTCTCGCGGGTGTTCAAGCGCGCCAAGGGCGTGCCGCCCAGCAAGTATTTCGCATCCCAGACCGATGCCCCGGCTGTGCCCGCATCGGACGACCACCAGTAAAGGAGACCCTCCATGCCCCTACAGAAGAACCAACTCCTCACCCTGCGCATCGAGCGGCTGTCCAGCGACGGCAGCGGTGTGGCCCATAGCCCGGACGGCGAGGCCGTGTTCATTCCCGGCGCTGCCCCCGGCGACGAAGCCCGGGTGCGCATCGTAAAGGACTGCAAGCGCTACGCTTTCGGTATTCTGGACGAGGTGCTCACCCCCTCGCCCGACCGCATCCCGGTGGACTGCACTGTGGCCGGCCCCTGCGGCGGCTGCAGCCTGCGCCACCTGAGCTACGAAGCCGAGCTGCGCGCCAAGCAGGAGAACGTGGCCGATGCCTTTGCGCGCATCGGCGGGCTGGAGGTGCCGGTGCTGCCCATCCTGCCCTCGCCGGAAACCGACCGCTACCGCAACAAGGTGCAGTTCCCGGTGGGTCTGGACAAAAACGGGCGTCCCTGCATCGGTTTCTACGCAGGCCGCACCCACCGCATCGTCCCCTGCCCGGACTGCCGCCTGCAGCCCGGCGTACTGAACGACATCGGCAATGCGCTGTGCGCCTTCTTTGCCGAAAAGGGCATCCAGCCCTACGACGAGACTTCCGGCAAGGGGCTGGTGCGGCATATCTTTTTGCGGCGGGGCTACCACAGCGGGCAGATCATGGTGTGTCTGGTCTGCACCCGCCCGAAGCTCCCCCACGCCGAAGAGCTGTGCGCCCGGCTGACCGGGCAGTTCGGGGACATCGCCACCATCCTGCTCAATGTCAACAGCAAGAACACCAACGTCATCCTCGGTGCCGAGACCCGTACCCTGTACGGCCCGGGCTTTATTGAGGACACCCTGTGCGGCGTACCGGTGCAGCTGGGGCCGCTGTCCTTCTATCAGGTCAACACCGCTGCCGCCGAGCGGCTTTACGGCGTTGCCGCAGACTATGCCCGGCTCACCCCGGACGACCTGCTGCTGGACCTCTACTGCGGCATGGGCACCATCGGCCTGTCCATGGCCGACCGCTGCCGGGAGCTGGTGGGCGTGGAGATCGTGCCCGAAGCCATCGACAGCGCCAAAGCCAACGCCGCCCGCATGGGCGAAACCGTAGCCGCAAAGAGCCGCTTTTTCTGCGCCGATGCCGGACAGGCAGCCACCCGCCTTGCCGCCGAGGGTCTGCACCCGGACGTGGTGATGCTGGACCCGCCCCGCAAGGGCTGCGATGAAGCTACCCTCTCCGCCGTGGTGCGCATGGCCCCCCGCCGGGTGGTCTACGTCAGCTGCAACCCCGCCACCGCCGCAAGAGACGCGGCTTGGCTGGAGCAGAACGGCTATCACGCCGAGAAAGTGCAGCCGGTGGATCTGTTCCCGAGGACACGGCATGTGGAAGCGGTTCTCCTTTTGACCAAACTCCATGTCGAGCGGCACATCGAAGTGGACATCAGCATGGATGAACTGGATGTGACTGCTGCGGAAAGCAAGGCGACTTACGATCAGATTCGGTATTATGTGTGGGAGCACTATCAACTCAAGGTTTCTAATCTCTATATCGCACAGGTGAAGCAGAAACACGGCATTATTGAGCGAGAAAATTACCATAAAGCGAAAAATGAAAATGCGAAGCAGCCCAAGTGTCCGAAGGAAAAAGAGGATGCGATTGTGGAAGCATTGAAGCATTTTCAGATGATTTGATTTACAGTATGTCCGTCTGATTTTCAGGCGGGCATTTTCTTTTGTTGGAATATGGTGTTTCTATTTTTATCGTGGTACAATATCTTAAAGACTTTTTGATTTCGGAGGGAGCCGTCATGATCGATCTTGCAAAACTGGAGCCTGTTTTGGGCGGATACCAGACCTATTTCCCGAAGCATTGGCCTCATGTTGAAGATTTCAAATGGGAAGCCGCGCAGCATTTCCACGACCATTGGAATATTGACGCGGCAGATTTTGGTGAAATGTTCAAGGAAGCCACTGCAAAGGTCTTTTCGCTTCTGGATACCGGCTATGCCTATCCCCGTGCGATGATCCTGAATTTCGCAGCAGCGGACTGTGAAGCAACACGCGCAATGTTCCGCAGCTTGTTTGATGAATCCACCGAACTTTCCCAGCGCATTATTGCATTTCAGGCTGCCACCGAAGAAATACGCACAAAATACAACGACGGCAGTTGGAATAACCACTACCAGAACACCAGTGCCATCAGCGTCTATCTGTGGCTCCGGTATCCGGATCAATATTATATCTACCGCTATTCCGTTGCCCGTGACATCTCGGATGCGCTGAACTTCGATGCTCCGCCCAAGCGGGATGGTTCCGTAGAATCGCTGCTAAACAGCTACCGCCTTTATGATGAGCTGCGGGTGGCACTGAGCCAAAATGCTGCCATCACCCAGATGATCCGCAGTGCCATTGAAGCAGCCCCTGCCGGAAAATACTGGCCAGACACACACTGGAATATCGCTGCCATTGATCTGGGCTTTTATCTGAGCCGTTTCTACCTTGCCGAACAAAAGACATCACAGATGCAGGCCGGATGGTTTCCTGCTGAAAGTGAGTATGATCCGGGCATTACAACCGCACAGTGGAGTGCTTTGCTGCAAGACACCTCGGTTTTTACCTCGGAGGCTTTGCAGGTGATGAAATGTATGCTGGATTACGGCGGGCAGGCCACCTGCAAACAGCTTGCCATTAAATACGGTGAAACCAGCAACTTCTACATCTCCAACTCCTACCATCTTGCACAGCGGGTGGCAGAAAAGACTAGCTGCCGCTGCATGCCCCGCGACAGCGAAAATATGCGTTGGTGGCCCATTTTATATGTGGGCAAAAATGCCAGCACAAAGGCGGATGGCACTTACATCTGGCGCTTGCGAGATGAGCTTTTACAGGCTCTGAAAAAAGCCGACCTCTCGAAAGTACCGGCTGCCGCTGCCGCCTGTGAAGCACCTTCACGCCACTACTGGTGGCTGACTGCCAATCCTAAGATCTGGAGTTATTCCAGTCTGCGGGTCGGCGAAGAGCAGACCTATACGCTGTACAATGACAACGGGAACAAGCGCAGGATTTTCCAGAATTTCCTCGATGCAAAAGCCGGGGATCTTGTGATCGGCTATGAGGCCAATCCGGTAAAGCGAGTGGTAGCTCTGGCCAAGATCACACAGGAAAGCAACGGCAAAGAGATTTATTTTGAAAAGACCGAGAGCCTGACTTCCCCCATTGACTATGCTGTACTGAAGGCTTTCCCTGAGCTGGAGAAAATGGAGTTCTTCGTACAGCCGAACGGAAGCCTGTTCAAGCTCTCGGAGGGTGAGTACAACTTTATTCTGGATCTGATCCGGGATGAAAACCCTGCTCCCGTCCGGCAGGCATCTGCCGACAGCTACACCAGCGTTGATTTTCTGCACGATGTTTTTCTGAGTGAGCAACGCTATGAAGTGTTGGTTTCTTTGCTACGCCGCAAGAAAAATGTCATTCTGCAGGGTGCACCCGGCGTTGGAAAGACCTATTCTGCCAAACGGCTGGCGTACTCTATAATGGGTCAAGCTGATTCCTCCCGGGTTGAGTTTGTTCAGTTCCACCAGAATTACTCCTACGAGGATATCATGCTGGGCTACCGGCCGGACGGCTCCGGCTTCAAGCTGACAGAGGGTGTATTTTACCGCTTCTGCCAGAAGGCTTCCAACGACCCCGACCGAGAATACTTTTTCCTGATCGATGAGATCAACCGGGGCAACCTGAGCAAGATCTTCGGCGAGCTGATGATGCTGATTGAAAGCGACCATCGGGGCGAAAAGATCACACTGGCCTATAACGGGATGCCCTTCTATGTCCCGGAAAATTTGTACATTATCGGTATGATGAATACTGCCGACCGCAGCCTGGCCATGATCGACTATGCGCTGCGCAGACGCTTCAGTTTCTTCGAGATCGAACCGGCGTTCACCTCCGATGGATTCCAGAAATATCAATCTGCGCTTGACAATGAAACCTTCAATGCTCTGGTGGAACAGATCAAGGCATTGAACCTGGAAATTACCACAGATGCCTCCCTCGGTCCCGGATTTCGTGTTGGACACAGTTACTTTTGTCTGGCCGACCCTGCCGCCTGCACCACTGACTGGATGCGCTCTGTGGTGGAGTTTGACCTTCTGCCTACGCTGGCAGAATACTGGTTCGACGCGCCCGACAAACTGCACCGTTGGGAAAAGAATCTGCGTGGTGTTTTCAATGACGACTGACAAAGGGATCTTTATCCAGAACATCTACTACATGCTCTCCTACGCCTATCAGGTGCTGCAGCAGCAGGATTATCAGTGCATCGCCTCGGAAAAATTTGAGCGTATCGACGATTTGTTTGCTGCCATCCTTGCAAAGGGTGTTTCCCGGCAGCTGAAGCAGGGGCTCTATCGAGAATATGTTTCCCGAAGCGAGACCCGGTCAGTTTTGCGTGGAAAGCTGGATCTTCCGCAGACCATTAAGACCCGTATCCAGCACAAGCCACAGGTCGCCTGTACCTTTGACGAGCTTTCCGAGGATAACCTGTATAACCAGATTCTGAAAACCACCCTGCATGTGCTGCTTCGGGATAAGAATGTTTCTACTGAGCGCAAAGTGGAATTGAAGAAAGCGCTTCTGTTTCTGGACACGGTTTCTGCACTGCTTCCCTCTCAAATCCCATGGAAGCAGTTACATTATCAGCGGAGCAACCAGAATTACGAGATGCTGTTGAATCTCTGCTATTTCGTGCTGCACGATATGCTGCAGACCACCGAAAACGGCAGCTATAAAATGACAGCATTTTCGGATGAACGCATGGCAAAGCTGTACGAACGCTTTATTCTGGAGTATTACCGACAAAATCATCCCTACCTTACTGAGGTCAAGGCTGCGCAGGTCAAATGGGATCTTGTGGGAGAGCACGATGCTGCCATGCTGCGGTTTCTCCCTGCCATGCAAACCGATATTTTTCTGCGTTTTCGCGAAAAAGTTCTCATTCTGGATGCCAAGTATTACAGCCAGACATTGCAGCAGCAGTTTAATAAAGAGACCCTGCATTCTGCCAACCTCTACCAGATCTACACCTACGTTAAAAATCAGGATGCTGCCCATACTGGAAACGTTTCCGGGCTGCTAGTCTACGCCAAAACGCAGGAAGCCATCACGCCGAATTGTCTCTTCAACTTAGGCGGCAATCAGATCGGTGCACGCACATTGGATCTGAATCAGGATTTTCGGCAAATCACCGCACAGCTGGATGGAATTGCCCAGCAGTTTTTCGGGAAGCATCCGCTTTGATCTTTTCCATGTCGATTTACCCGCCTTCACACCCGCCCGTCTGTTTTTTCAAACTTTCTCCTCCCAAGTGTCCGAAAGAAAAAGAGGATGCGATCGTGGAAGCGTTGCGGCATTTTCAGATGATTTGATACGCAATCACCCCAGAGAGAATAGCCTCTTGTGCG
>OGKG01001466.1_pt1 | contig 28264 bp, 35 predicted proteins | sample 1572201 | NCBI WGS metagenome assembly OGKG01 (sample SAMEA2582146, study PRJEB24529) | metagenome | biome: Human gut stool | place: China | collected 2011 | reverse complement strand
TAGATCAGTACAAACCGTCAGCATCACGGAACAGGGCTTTGATCCGGTCTCTGCGTCTGCCGCAGAACAGAAATAGAGCACTGGATACCGGATCCAGTTTCAGCTGATCTTCCACCACGGTACAGAGGCCGTCAATGGATTTGCGCATATCGGTATAGCCGCAGACAATGTAGATCTGTTCCAGTCCGGAGATATCGCCTAACATACAACTGCCTTCAGGATCTGCAGGGTTCGGGACAGCAGTTCCGGATCCGTCTTATCAGAGACCCGGATCGTAGCAGAGCCAAGAATTATCTCTAAAGCATGGTAAGTATCAGGGAACGGATCGTTGTATTGCAGCGAAAAGTGTTCCGGTATGATATCAATGGGAACCACATCCTGTCTGGGACGGGGATTCTCAGAATGACCATAAGCTGGTTCCGGGATCTGGGCTGATTCCTTGCGAAGCTGTTTTATCCAGTAATAAAAGGTGCTGACAGCGATGCCGTGCTCACGACACCAGTCGATATCTGTCATGCCGCTGGAGCGGCATTCATTGATAAGTTTCAGCTGTTCCTCTTTTGAAACACGGGGTTTACGTATGTTTGCCATGATGTTGTCCTCCATAATTGTAGTTGTTGTAGTGAAATAGTCTAACTATAATTATGGATTTAGAGGTGGGTCTTGGCTAGCCGCGGGAATATTTGGCGCTTACTGTCCAGAGCAGTTTTTACCGGGATTTCTACAAAAGAGAGGGCAGACGGGTTGGTGGCTTCCTGGAGTCCCTCCTGTTCACAGACTTCCCGGCGGATCTTTCGGAGCCAGTAATAGTAAGATTTTTCAGAAATATCGTTTTCAGCAAGCCACTGCTTTGCCGTAGTGCCTGCCGGTCTGTCCTGGCACTGTCGAATGATGTTTATCCAGTTCGACCTGCGGACAGTGTGAGTTAATTGATCCATGCGCTTTAGCCTCCTCTAAAAAACTAATAGTTTTTTCGTGTTATTTAGAGTGTGGCATAAAAAAACTAATTAGCCAAGGCGCAGGATTTGACGTTTACAAATGGTCTCACATAAGTCTATTTCTATGTTTCCTAATAATTTTTGAAAAATATACACATTCTAATTTACACCTTTACATCTTCCTCAACATTCCCTTCATCCTTAAATATCAAAAATTTTGAATTATAATACTTTGGATTTAACTTAACCTTCATAATTTCGTAAAAGCTTTCTTCATGCGTAGAAATAATAATCTGCCAATCTGTTTCACTTATAATTGTTCTCAGGACATCAATAAAAGAAAGTACATTTAAGTCATCAAAGTGCCCTATTGGATCGTCAATAAAAATAGTATTAACCTTTGGATTTGAAGCAGACAATGCCCCACCGAGAAATACACTTAATGCTACAGTATTCAGTTGAGCAGAACTGAAGAACAATTCTGGCATAATATCTTCGTTTTTGCTGTTCAACACTTTCATATACAGTTCTGGAGCGCTATTGTCGTTAATACTTACTTTATATTGTAATTTTGTAAATCGCTTATGAGGTTCTATTTTCGAATATATTTGACTGATTGTAACACCCCCAAATGCTTTCTTTATATGCTCCTCCAACTGAGTTCTCACAGTCTGAAAAATATCTTTTGCAATTTTTTCTTTATTTTCGCTAAAAGTTCTCTTCTGCTGTAGTTCCACCTTCTCTTCAATTATATGATTATATTCATTAACAAAATCTTTTACTATTACATCGCTCATACATTCATTCCAAATCTTTAGTTTTTCTTGAGCTGTATTAATATTAAAATCAACCTTTTTCAGATACAATGTAATAGTTTTCTTTGATATATTTTGCTTTTGAAAAAGCTTTTCCTTATATTGCTCATAACGCTCTACCCAATCTGCAGATTCAATTTTCTTTGTTTCCAAGAGGGATCGGTATTTTTCAATATTATCCGTATAATATATATTATACTTTTTTAGCATGTCTTGTACTTCTTTTTTTTCGGACTCACATTGTTGTATTTTGTCCTTATATTCCTCAATTATTGTTTGAAATTCCTCATATGAAAATATCTTTCTCTGCTCCATAATTTCCCGCTTTTGCAGATTGGAAGAATTACTGCTAAAATCCTCTATTTCTTTTCTAAATTCATCTGCTAAAATCTCATTCTGTTTAATTTCTTTCAAAAAACTCTCTTGTTTTTTTTGCTGTTCCTTTATATTATTCTCATTTTCAATCAACATCTGATCTATTATAGATAAACTTTTTTCACATGCATTTTCCACAGATTCGACCGAAAGCCTTCCAATATCTATCTCCATATCTTGATTTACAGCTTGCTTCAATCTTTCTTTTTTTTCTTTAACTTCCTGAATAAGTTCCTGCTTTTCATTCCATTCTTTTTTATATCGAATACTTTCTTGCTCGCAACTAACAATCAACTGTTCGATTGTATATGCCTTGGTATTTATTGATGTTTTAATGTCCTCACAGCCCATTCTATAATCATCTTCCGCTTTTTTTAGTATCTCAATAGCAGAGTCCCATTGTGTTTTAAGCATTAATAAAGTGTCTCGCTGAACAGACATATCAATCTTGCCCAATAATTCTTTTTGATCACCAAACTTGCTCTTACATACCGGACATATACATGTATCGTTTTTTTGAATTTCTTTTTTAGCTAATGTCAGTAAATTGTCCAAGCTATTGACATTTTCCCGCATTGTTTCATATCTACATTTTGCATCTCTTTCCTTTAATCTGGAAGCATTTAATACTCCTTTAAGTTTTTTTTCATTTTCATCCCATTCCTTTATCCAGTGATATAGCAATAACTCATCTGAAGTTAATGATTCTATAAATTTCTCATACTCTCCTACAGATGCTTTATTCAAATAAAACAATTCTTTTTCATATATTTGTCTTTGTTCATCAACCTTTTCCTTCTTTTCTTTAAGACTATTCAATGTATCCTCTTTGAATAGGGATTTTTCCTGTATGTCTAGTGCTTTAATTTGTTTTTTCCATTCTTCACATTTAATTAACACACTATTCTTCTTTCGACTACAATTTTCTATACTTTTTTTAAAATCCTCAATATGATTGCTGACTTTTTGCATTTCTGCTCTTTTATTTTCTAATTGTTCATTTAGAATCTGATATTTAGTTTTTATTCTAATATATTTTTGATAATCATCAAACCATGACTTATCAAATTCCGCTAAAAGCTTATCTCTACTCTCTATATATTTTTTTCCTTGTTTTCTAAATCTTCTGCCTGTAATAGAAGTTCTCTTTTTTTCTGGCACTTAGAAATTATTCTCTCCCATCTCTTTTTCCTATTTGACATCTCTTGTTGTAAGCCTATAAAATTCTGATAGTCCTCGAAATAATCTTGCAAAAATTTACACTGACTGTTTACCAAATTTTGATTTGATATATAAGTACTTAATTGTTCCGCTGCTTTTTTGCTAAATAAGTTGCTGTTTATATTAATTTTATTATTTTTAAAATACTCTATATATGGCAAATCAGGAATGCCTTTCACCAACAGACGATTATAGGATTCCACAGATTTATTATAATCTCCAACTTTCTGCTCTATATTCAATTGTTTTAACTTATTCTCTAACTCTCCAAGTTGTTCAGTATAATCCTTAATTTCATTGCAAATTTTTTTATAAACATTATAAACAGACTCAAAAATTTCACGCTGTTTATTATCTGGATCCCAAAAATTTCCCCATTCGTTATACATATCTGATGGCTTAGTTGCATATACAAAGCTATCTATTTTGCTATGAGGTAAAATCTGCTTTTTGTCAATCATTTCTTTGCAGACACCATTTGTACTTCCCTTTCCATAATCATTGGCAGAATTTGTTCTCCTAATAACAGTCCGATATCCGTTTTCTCCATCAGAATATTGAATACCAACCCCTGCTTTCTCCCCATCTTTTGCATATTTACATTTTAAAATATCTCCTATATATTTTGATACATTACTTTTTAAATCTTTTGCTAGTAAGTGAATTTCACCTGTAAAAAACCATTCGAAACCATCAAATAATGATGTTTTTCCAAATCCATTCTTTCCATATATACAAACAAAATCCGCCGGCTTTTTATCAGAGTTGTTAAAATCTATTTCGTTTTTCCCCGAAAAAACTCTGAAATTCTCTAAGGTAATTTTACTAATCTTTTTCATTGATATTCCCCCTCAGCTCTCTTTTCAATATATTGTTCCATGGCAAATTCACGATTTTCGCTCTCACTATCATTCAGAAAATCCATTTCTTTTATAACAAAGTTTGGCTTACTATTATCCTTTTCTATATCAAGCTCGAATAATTTTCTACTTATTATATTTTTTAACTCGTCCCTATCCTCTGGCATTTTTTGATTTATTACTAACTTTCTAGAAGAATATTTATTTTGTTCTATTTTATCTACCACAAATTCATCGATTCCCACCTGAAAGAAAATGATATATATATTAAATATTTCAATTAGTTCTTTCAACTTTTTCTGAACTATATCGGCTACATTAGTCACCAGTTCTTCCCAATTGTTTTCCAACTCTTTTACGTCAGAAAACTGGCAACATATAACATGGATAAAATACCCATTAACTTCTCTTTTCATGTGTACTACTTTACTTCCACTATCAGAAATGTTATCCTTCAATTCTTCCTCATCTTCTATACAAATATATTCTATCATTTCCCTAATTCCTCAATATATTTATCAAAATTTTCTTTTAATTGGTTTAATTTTCCCTCACGCAACATATTTATGATTTCATTAATATGAATAATAACTGTTGGTTTAGGTTCTGAAAAAACGCATGTTATATCCAACCCATTTCCCTGAATATGCGTAATATCTCTTAACACATTTTTATACTCCGAATAACCACACTTTCTCTGATTATCTCTAGGTGTTCTCTCAGATCCCCATACAATAATACAACCATCTTCTAATTTATAAGATAAATCTCTCTCCAATTTTAAAGCATAAATAAAATGACTTAATTTTAACTGCGTCTGCTGATCTTTATTTGCAACACCTTTACCTTCACTACACACAAAATATATGGGAATTTCATTCATTTTACCTATTCGAGGTGATAGCAAATTCGTGTCTTCATCAACTATTTTCAAAAAAACTGCTAGTATCAGTAAGAAGCCTCTAAAATATATACAACGATGATAGTTTGTTTTATATTTGCATTCTTCGCAATAATTGCAAAAAGCACTGCTAATCATTTCCACCATATCTTGTTTTAATATATCTCCAAGCAAAATAGACACTTTCTCATAATCGTCTTCTTCCAAATCGCTCAATATTTCATCTATAAAAAACTGCTTTCGATCCAAAAGATTTCCATTAACTTCCCCTGGTTTTTCTGGAGTATCACAATTGTTTTCATGACACATTTTTCTTATAAAATCAGCTGTTGCTCCAAGTAAATTTCCTCTCGCCGCATTTTCTCCTAATGCGCCTTTATGTATTCCCAACAAAACAATTTCCGAGTCAATTTGTGTAAAAATTCCAGCTCCTGAAAATCCTCCAAGCTCCAAATTTTTATCTGAATTATCAATATTAGGAACCACAAATTTATATTTTATAGTCTCTATTGATTTATCAACATCTTCATACTCACATTCCAGTGTATCCATAGATAATCTAAAAGACTTATCTATATATCCCTCTTGCGGAAATCCTACCATTACCAATTGGGGATTTTTTAAAATCTTATTCAAATCATAACTTAATTCAGCAACTCTATACCTAGGAAGTTCCTGATAATTATAATCTATAGGAATAATAGCCACATCCCACCATTCTCCTTCTTTTTGATACTGATTTGATATGATAAATTCATCAGCAGGCAACTCTACCGTTTTGCCATCACGCTCAAATTCAACCCTTATATCTTCATGATTTTTTATTACATGCGCTGCTGTAAAAACATATAGTTTATGTTTCTGACACAGTTTAGGTTTCCACAATACTCCACTACCCAAATTATTGTTTCCAGATTTTAACCTAACTGCGTATCTTTTTAGTTCTTCTATCTGTTCCTTCATCACAATATTATTTTTTCTTCTCCTATATATATCATTACGATTCTATTGGTGTCAAAATATTTTTTTATATCATCTTCCGTGAAATATCCTGTTGCCCACCACCCATAATTGCACAACAGTTCCGTAGTTTTTCTTTCTTCAGCAAAACGGAATAAAACAACCTTTTCTAAAGCTTTATTCGTAGATATGATAAATTTGTTTGTACTTAATCTCCGTATTAGTTCTCGAGATATATTGCGTGGACTTCCATGATGAGGTAATTTTACCACTTCAAACTCATCCCCTGGATAATATTTATCAACGGCTTTAATAATATTTTCAGATGTACTGTCACCTGTAAAAAGAAGTTTTTTATTTTCAAACTCAACAACCATGATAATTGATGCTTTGTTTGAATCAGATAAATCTGGTTGATATTTATCTTGGACATCTATTATATTTCCTACATATTTATAACCCGCATGTTCAGTAACCTGATTGCTATGTTCTATCTTCGTTGCTACTTTTAACATTTCATTCTTTGTCGGACCAATTACTTTAATCCTTCCTCCACAAAACACATATTCTTTTCCTTCTAGAATAGGTGTTTCTATCGGAATATTTTTTTCCATAATTAAAGTAACTAGATTTGATACATTATTTACTGAATGTTCTTGCATATCAGAATATACTCGACTGCCGCTTCCGTTAATCCAGACTTTATCAATAATTTTTTCCCCTTTTTCCTGCAGATATTGAATACATCCCTTTATATGATCATCATCTATATGTGAAAAAACTAACAAATCAATTCTTTCTTTTTTGTTGTTGATTTCCTTTACAAGATTTCTAAAACCCTTTTTAAATGTTGAAGTACCTGCATCAATAACAATATTAACTGTTTTCTCAGATATACATCTTACCCATATACAATCTCCTTGATGTGCTTGCAATACTTTAATTTCTATCATCCTAATATCATTTCTCCAATTAATACGCAATATAGTCATTTTTCAGTATATATTTTTATTATACTCCAATTTTAGCTCCTTTTCATCCCTTTTTAATGCTGAAAAACACTGCCTTAGTTTGTTTCATATAGAATACTTAACTTCTATACACCATAAAGAGCTGACGTATATCGAAAACATTACTTCTCAAATATCCTCTTTCACATTCTTCTTTCGATATCCAGAAAGTCAGTTCCAACTCTTTGCTCCACAATTTATATTTTCTCATGATAAACCTCCATTCTTATTTGATTTTCTGCAACAAAAAAGGTGACTATGGTTCGTTCATGAGCCATTGCCACCAGTGACGGTAAACTTTATTCAATTTTTGTCTACTCCTTTCCGATATCACCATTTTTATAAAAATAGCACCTAAGATTTTCTCCTAAGTGCTCTATGCCAATAAATCAGTAATTAATATATACTATTTTTGTATATCTCATCTATATTATCTATTTCCTCATACGGATATGGGATTGGTGCATAAAAGATACGATTTTCCACATATTCATCAATCAATTTTTTCCCACATACTTTGCACACATCACTTTCTCTACCATCAAAGAATTCTTTTAAATATTGGATTTGCTTATCATCCTCTAATTCTGGCTGAGCTTTGACAACCTCATACGCCCCACACTCACAAAATATAAACATTGTCACATACGGATTAAAGCCACAATCAGGACATGCAATTCCAAATATCCCCATCATATTAGCCATCATTGGATGTCCACATTGAGGACATCTTTTAGCACTAAATATGCAACTAATTATCATTTTCTTTCTATATGCTTTCCTCCATCCTCGCATTATATCTTTTTTGGCTTTTTTAAATCCTGCCATTATCAAATCTCTTTTTTTGACTTTCTGTTCATTTTCCACATAACCATTTTCTATTTTAGAATAACCAACGGATAAAGATAATCCAGAAAAAATACTTCCTTTACTTATTGCACTATTTACAACCGCTTCCAATTCCGCTCTCGTAATAGCACCTCTTTTTCTTCTTAATTCAGCAAACTTATTGGTTAAGTTGGTATACAAATTATCAACAATTATGTCTCCTGGGTCTTTGAATATGTAGTTTAGCCTAAGATACCTTCCGAATATTGCCTTTGTATCTTTGCTATCCTTGAATAATGGTTTTACTTCTACCCTAACCTTATCAATAATATCTGCATACTTTGACAAAGCAAAATTCGAAATAAGATCATCCTTAACTTGCTTTTTTTTCTCGTCTGTTTCGTATGGATTTACTAAAACATTCACATAATCGTCCAAATATTCTTTAAAATTCTTTTCGTTTATTCGTATAGGAACAAAAGAAGTTAGCACAAAAAAATTCTCTGTACTAGTGTTACCACTATTCAGTGTTAGAAAATGGTCTAAAATATCTGCAAAATCGCTTTTCCCTATAACAGAACTTTTTAGCTGAATAAAAATATGCTTTTCCTTATTGAAAATCTCTATATCTTCTTCACCTTCGCACTTTATACAAAAATCCACAATCTTTGTACCAAAACCAAAAATATCTGTAGAATGTAATTGTTCAAGCGCATAAATAGCTGCTACTGAATCTTGATTTTCTATCTTTGAGGTTGTTCTTCCACCAGTACTTTTTTTATCATAATAATTTCCCATTTGTTCATCACTCCTCGAATGTATATTTTTCTACCTCTTTCTCCGTATTTCTATATAGAATACTTTTTAAATAACATCTCAAAAAAATCACGAACCGTTTGTTTCATTTGCTGACTGTCCATAAACTCATAGCCCCCAAATCTATATACTTCATACCCTTTTAATTGTAATTTTCTCGTGTCAACCATCATTTCAGCATATAGCTTTGGAGAAGAAATATCTCCCTTTGAATAATGTTGTTTACCATCAATTTCAATAACCACCCTTATACCATTGGGTAAAAGCATTAAGAAATCCATGCGTTGATGTGTATATACTACATTACTTCCTCTCCAAGTCTTTGCATGGGGATCATAGTGTAAATATACTTGTGGAATTAGTGCCGGATACTCGTTCGCATTTTGATATATTGTATAATATTGAGTAAAAAAATCTTTTTCCGGTTGCGAATCTAAAGAATTAAGTAAACGCTTAAATAAATCTTTCTGAATATTTTCGCTTGTATGTGCAGAACCCCACCATTGTACAAGTGTGTTCCATAATAATCCATCTGCATTAGGCTCAAAATCATACAACAGACAATTGTCTGTATCTCCTACAATTTTTATATCATTAGCAATGGCATCATCAATAACTATATCTGGCTTTTTACCCAACGGAGCAAAAATAAGATTTTTCATATTGCTTTTTGCTGCTTGTCGCTTATATATTTTATAAATCAATTCATTTGATATTTTTCCCGATACAACCAACTCAAAGCCATCTGCGCCAATAATTTCATTAATTCCCTTTACATATTGAGTTTGTTCCTCACCTGTCCTAACTTCTGGATTAACCATTTTTTCAAGGAATTTGATTATCGAGTTGTCGCTAATGTATTTTATTTGCAAAATATCAAGCAACATATCTTTATATGACATATCATCATTTATTACCACATGCTTAATGATGTATTCTCCAAGAGTCATTCTATCGAATATAAATAAATCCTCATCCCTTGTACAAGGTTCATTCATATCCCAGATACCCTGTAATAATTCATCTAATTTCATCTTGCCCTCAAAATTCGGACACGTATCGAAATATTCTGCCAATTTTCTTCTAGTAATATAGGTAAATTCAAATATGCTGTCACCAAAATATTCTTCCATCTGCTTATTAAAAGAAATACTCTCTGCATCTCTCGCAATTCGTTTCGATAATTCTACTATCTCTTCTTCTGTCATTTTTACAAGTCCAGACCGAGCATACACTTTTTTACTGCTATTCGGGTTAAGTGTTTCATCTGGAGATATGCCATATCCTTTTAAAACTCCATCTAATTCATAACTTTTATAAGACCAAAAATAGTCTGCAAGGATTTCGATAAGTCCATCCTTCTTTTTGCTCATATCATTCAACTCCAATCCGTGAATTATTCAAAACGAAATATCAAACCTAAATTGTTACAAATCATCCGGCAAATACTCCATAATAATTTGATAATCTTTCCATAAACGTTTATCCCGTGTAATATCGCAATTTCTATAAATCTTTACATCCTCTAATTCTTCATAAAAATAAAAGCTTTTTCCTACATATATATCCTTTTTAAATGCTCCACAAAACATGAACTGAGTTGCTGTAATATCAATATAACTTTCTCCATTCACAATTAGCCATGCGTGGTTTGTAGTATGTTCAGGGTTATCATCACGATAAACTCCATTTCCTTATTCCGTGTGAATATTGTATTTTTCAAGTAGATAATATGCAAAAAGGTCACTTGCATCATCACAGCAACCTCCTGGAAAATTGCTCATCCTATCTCTATATTGAAATCTTCTATCATATTTGGCATCAAGTATTGCCATGCGAAAGGCTTCCGTAATATTGTATATTTCATCTTCATTTAGTGATCTATTTATCACAATCATTCACCTCTGACATTACAAATTTCTGTTGAAATTATACTATATTTTTTGTTACTTTTCTACTATTAGCAAGCAGCAAGACACTCTCTATCCTACTGCCTGCTAATATGCAAAACACTATTTATTCATAGAATCCCTGCTCCTCAATACCTTTCTCCAGAATGGTATGTATCAGTTCCTCCAGCTCCACATTGTTAATCTCGCTGACAACAATCAGCTTTGCAAGGTTATCCTTCGGAACGGATACCACATAGCGCTCCTCATCCGCACGAAGTTCATGGACACAGATGCCAAGTCCCTCTGCAATCTTGCACATAACACCAAGCTCCGGCTCCTTAACTCCTGCCATAATGTCAAGGATTGTTCTCTCCGGCACACTGGAAATTCTGGAAAGCTCCGCAATCCCGATTTCTTCCTCTTTCATCACATTTAATAACTTATCTCCTGTTGTATACATATCCCACTCCTCCTATATTACGGCTTCCTTTTTCTTTTCCGGTGCAGAATGCTCTTTCCCGGCATTCATCTTAATAACAGCATCCTTCTTCTCCGCAAGTTTCTCCTTTACTGAAACACGCTCATGGCGGTTATCTCTTTTTTCCTCTTTTTGCTTGGCACGTTCCTCTGCCCGGTCACTGCGGAACAGTTCATGTTCTTTGGCATCATACTCATACACATGATCCGAAAGTCGTTCTCCCGGCGCCACCTGTGTTTGATTTACTTCCTGCACCATCTGCTCAAGTTCTTTAAACTCCATTCCCGCATCTTTCGGTATAATCAGCGTTTCATGGATTGAGGGAGGCAGCATATAAAAACCTCCTACCTTCTCAGCGATCTCCTGTCTGATATCATCGTTTAATATTGCAGCCGCCCCATTTACTTTTGTATCATTTGTCAGCACAAACATGGTATCGGGAATATCCAGCATCATCTGCATTGCCATTTCTTTTGCTTCATCCATACCCACATTTTGTTCTCTTGCAATATCAACTGCAATCATCTCCGCAACCGTCTCATTCATTCCTTTAAAACTATGTGGCTGCAAAGTATCCATATTCTGTAACGCCTGGTCATGCAGTTCTTCCGGTACTGCTTCCGGTGTTTCCCGTAGTTCCGATTACCGTCCCTTTGGTTATGCTCTGACCTGCACTGACACTCAGGCTGTCCATGTGGGCATATTTTGTAGTATAACCGTCTTTTTCGATGACCACATAATTCCCGTAATAGCTGTCATAAGCTGCTGTCGTGACTGTACCGTTATGGGCTGCATAAACGGTTGTGCCTGTTGGCCCGCTATATCCACACCCCTGTGCAGTTCCTCATTTCCTGTGTTCGGGTTCTTGCGGTATCCGTAATAGCTTGAAATATAGTTATACCAGTACAGATTAAGCGGAGAAGCAAACTGCTGTAAAAGCCCGCCTGTCTCTGCATACATGGAATAAATCTCTGTCTGTTCCGCATCCATCTTTCCGACAACAATGTTTTCCAATGGTTTGACCGTAAGCACCACCCTTAATATGCTGACTTCGTATTCCTCCTCTTCCTCGTATTCGTATTCTTCCTCTGTCTCCTCTCCTGTTACCGGATCAGTAACAGTGCGTGTGCCTGTCTTGGTTACTGTCCTTGTCCTTGTTTCCGTATCCGGTGTAAGAGTCAGCGTATACATCTCATCAAAAAGAGCCTGTACCTCGCTTTCCACCTCACTTGCGGTAAACTCCGTATGGACAGCCGATAAATACCCAATCAGCGTAAACGGATTGTGTCCGATTTCCCCAAGATTATAGGAAAACTCATCATATCCCGGATAATCGGTTTCAATATTATCAATCTCATTCTGAAGGTCAAGCTCCAGTCTGGTAAACTGCAAGTCTGTTGCATCAATCTCTGCCGGTTCGCTCAAATAGCTTGTCGCAAGCACCGTAGACTGCGTAGCTGCAAACATCGCCCCACAGGACGATACCGAGGTCATGATCATAACAAGAAGCACCGCCATGATACCAACCGTTATGAGAACACCCGCATTTTTGCTTGCAATGTGCATGGTAATGGTAAGGTTATCATCAATATCAAGGAGCTTCTTTAACAGCTCGTCATTAAATCTCGGTGCAATAATATCCAGATAGTGAACACTTCCGTACATACTGCCGGACTTAAATCTGCTCGGATACCTAAAGTCAAATCCCGGCGGTGCAATATAGTCTTTTACACTCTTTCCGGACTCTGACAGTTCCTTAAATGAAAAATGGAAAGGCTCCATCGTTCCCTGATTGAAATACTCATGCAGGATACGAAGTCTTTCCTTTCCGTCAAGTGACCGGGCATTCGTGCCGATGTTATTTAAGTTTCGGATAACATCTTTCTCGATATTATTCAGTTTATTCCTTGCTTCCTTGTATCCGGTGCTTTCCACGCCGAAAATAAGATACTTAGACTTGATGATACCGTTGTTTCCCTTTGCCGACTGATGCTTCAACATCTGTGTGTATTCCTCACGAATATCGTCAAAATCATCATCCTGCAAAGGTATGTCAAACTGTTCCGCAAATGCCTGTTCATTGACCTGCCTGTTGAATAAGAACAGTTCAAACTTAATGGACGGATCAAAGTAATTGATAAGCTTACTGTACTCCTCTAAAATATCTCCCTGGTCTTCTACTTCCAGAAGGTCATAGTTGATGTCGTAAAACTCCACCATCTTCGTGTAAAAATTATGTGTTACCTGACAGATACCATCATGAAACATCTTTTTGAAAGTAATGGTTTTCTGTGCAGTATCCGGCTTTGCCTGTTCCTTCCCGTTTCCGGCAAGGATACGTCTAAGCTCCACTAACCGCTTCTTTTCCGAAAATGTAAGTCCGGTTTTATTTGCTGCCTGCTTATTTTCCGGCATTCTGCGGTTTCCGGCTTGCGCCTTTTGCTTTTTCTTCAAGGTAGCGCACCTCCTTCTTTATTTTTTCTCTTTCCTCCAACTGCTCGTAGAGGTTTTCCGATTTATACGGATGTATCCCCGGTGTAAGCATCTTCTGCCATATCATAAAGTACAGAAGTTTTTCTGCCGGAAACCCGTCCCTTTCATACATTGCCAAAAAGAAAAATGGCAGCATCACTCCCACCATGATCAGGGCTGCCGCCTGCGTCCCCAAAACTCCCTTTGTAAGAAAATACAAAGGAACTCCGGTAATGGCAGCTCCGCTAAAACAGATAATCTGTCTTTTGGTAAGATTTAATGCTACTTTCGTTTTGATGCCACTCAGGTCTTTTGGCACTGGTACTGATATTGCCATAGTCTGCTCCTTTCGTGTACATACCCATATATGGGCAACGCCCACCTTGAATTAGTGGGCGTTAAATATTGATTTTGATAAGGAACCTGTCTTGAATAAACTGAAACATAAGATTACGGTATAGGCTGCCACAAACCATAAGGCGCTGTGAAGGTTACTTGCCACTGCCACACTTGCCACAAGCACAGCATAGATTGGCTCATTTTGCAGAGGGCGACACGCTCGGAAAACTCTGTATATTCTTCCTCGGTCAAGCGTGTCTTGATTGCCCGGCGGCGGTGGGGCGTGTTATATTTTTTCATGGCTGTGAACCTCCTTTCGTGTGTGGATTTTTTCAAGCGGCTGGGGCCGCAAAAGGCGGGCTTGGGGTGGCAACCCCAACAAGATTCCCGCAGGACAAATTGAGCGATAAGCGAAATTTGGTACTGTGGTAGAATCTTGCTCTTAGAAACTGACGAATTCCGCTGTGCTGGCTTTCACTGTTTTCCCCCAGCTTGCGTGGCTGGGATTGTGCCAGCTTTGCGGCAGTATTTTCTCCGCTGTAAAGCCGGAGATAGGCAAAACGGGCGTAAAAAAACAGGAAACCTTTTTCTCGATTTCCTGTTTCGTATCTTCGCCAGTAACGGCGGTTATCCTGTTGTAGTTTTCCAAAGAATTATGTAGGCTTGTCCGCCTCTTTTTCAGTCAAAGCGGAACTGGAACAGGGCAGTGATAAGCCGCTGTTTTATGCTGTCCTCTGTGTCTGTGTTGGTGTGCCCGTTTTCAAGGGCGGCAAGCCGGATTTGCTTTCCATAATGCCGTAAAACCTCGTCCACGGCTTCCGGGTCGCCGCTGGTCGCCCGGACAATCGTTTCATAGGGTACAAGGTTAGTATTCCCCATGCAAAAGCACCTCCATTTCCTCCTGCAACATCTGCAAGGCACTGTGTAGGTGGTGCCAATACCGTACTTTTTCCATTCCCGTATATTTCCCCGATTTCCCGCTGCGTATAATTCCGAAAAAGTAAAGATAAATGACTTCCCTTTTCTTCTCCGGCAGTGATAACAGGGCTTCGGCAAGCTCCCCATTGGTGAGGATGATTGTCTGACCGCAGATTGTGACGGGATATTGTTCGTAGGGTGATTTGAGAGCCTCATCTGATGTGTTTAAAGGATAGAATTTTTCTTCTGTGAGGTATTCAAAGGATATTTCTTTCTGCCGCCTGGTCCTGTCGCGCCATGCGTTGATAGCGGCATAGCGTATGACGACTTTGCAGAAACCGTTGAAAGAATACATGATGTGTTCCTTGTATGCTTCTGTGCAGGTCATAGAAATTTCCTCCTTTCTCCCACATGGGGCGGTGTATAGTTTACGGTTGCATTTTTATAATTCAAAGAGGCGGCAGCACTTTAGACTGTCGCCCCTCTAATTACTCAACAATGTGATTATCTACAACATCGCAATGTGATAATTATTCTTTAATTGCTTGTTCAACTTTGTCAAGAATATACTGTGCAAAGCTATCATCAGAAAACTCTTCTTCCAATTCTTCTCGTTCTTCCTCAAAATTTTGTCGTACTTCTTCTTGTTCTGCTGGTGTCATGTCGTCCCAATTCTCGTTATTAACATAAGCACAACCGTTCATTGTCATAACAATCATGCTAAACAAAAGAATAGTAAGAAACAATTTTGAGATTTTTCCTGTTCGCTCCATAATTTTCCTCCTAAATTCCTAATCGTGAAAGTAAACCCAAAGCAGTAATAAATAACACTGTGACTATTGCTGTTGCTGCTATTATGGCAATTATACCTATTGCCTTTTTGTATTCGTGGCTCAATTCTTTTTTCTCTGGCACTGGAACAGATACCTTTTCAGTGCCTAACAGAATATAATCTGCACTTACATTATAAATTTCTGTTAATTTCACTATGTTGTCAATTTCGGGTTTTCCTTGTCCGCCTTCCCATTTTGAAATAGCTTGTCTTGAAATCCCCAACATTTCAGCAACTTGCTCCTGTGAATAGCCCGATTGTTTTCGCAATTCCTGAAGCCGTTCTGCTATGCTCATGTTCATCACCTCCGATAAAAAAATACTACAATTTACTGGTTGCATACCACCAACAGTCATTTAATTGATGGCAACTTTTCGTTGCATCTTAGAGAAATTGAGTTGCACTGCAATTTATGGAGCCAACATCACTCATTTTAGCATATGGTGGTAGATTTTTCTATCTTGTGCTTTAACATATAAAGATATAAAAGAATGAGAGGGATTCCGTAGTAGTCGGCATTGTGGGAATGTGTATAACTGGCTATCTTATGGAGATGTGGGTAACTCTGTTTGCAGGACGTGGGAAAGCTGCTCTTTAGCTTTTCCATGTGCTGTGAACAGAGTTATCCATAGCTGAATAACCTGTTATGCATATTTCCACAACGCTCCTGCCTTTGCACTACAAGCTATTCCGTTTTTATACTAACTGACCTTTTCCTCTGGCTGATCGGTTTTCTTTTTCTCCCTCCTTGCTCTCTGCTGGTCTGCTTTCTTCCGGCGGTATGCCGCAAGCCGTTCCGTTTCCTCCGGCGTGAGGTCTGCCCCGGTCTTTTCCAGTGCCATAAGCTCTTTTATGGATTTCTGCTTGGGTGGCTTCTCCGGCTCGCTGGCTTTTCGTTTCTCCCGCGATTCCTTTTGCCATTCCCGGTTATGTGCAAGCCGCTTTTCCTCCGCTTCCTGTTCCTCCGGGGTGAGAAGCCCCGCCTTCTTCCTTGCGGTAAATTCCCGTTTCTCTGCCTTGCGCTTCTCATACCGTGCCTTTGCAAGCTCCTTTGACCGGGCTTCCTTTGCCGCCTGTTCCTCACGCTGGTGGCGTTGTTCCTCCACTTCTGCCGGGGTAACGATATATTCCGGCACTTCAAAAGCCCCGATAAAATTCAGATAAATGTCTATCCGCTGGCGGCGGTCATTCCCCCGCCCCTCGCCCTCATGCACAACGACTTTCTCGATAAACTCATTGAGCATCTGCAACCTCGAAACCGTAGTTGTCATAAAGAGAATATCCTTTTACAAATTCATATATATTTTCTCTATGGAGCTCCGGTCGCTTCAGAAATGGAAACCTATCTTGTAACTTCTGGTCTAATTCCTTTTTCAAATTATCACCCTTTCATTAAGATGCTTCTAATAACACATCCCTTTTTATCAGTGAAATAGCCTCCTCAACCGTTACGTTCTTCATGAGTAAAAGAAATATAGGTAGTGACAACTTAGACATAAACTCCGGAATAGTTGCGGTACAGTAATCTTCTGTTTCCAAAGGTGCCATCTCATAGTGATCATAATCAATAACGGTAGTCGCTGTAATATCGTAGTATTCATCTTCAGTAATATAAATACGTGGAGTTTGCAAATGATGTGCTGAATACAATTTGCCACCAATCCCATCATACGAAAATGGCCAAACTCTTCCAAGATGCGCATTCGAGTTCCTCTTCAGTAGTCGCATTCGGAAACCAGTCTCTATAAACTGTATCTAACACCTCTTCTTCACTCATTTCCTCTAATTCAAAAAAATCTTCCACGATCAATACTCCTTATTTCTACAAGCTATTTTTTCAGCAAAACTCATCTGAATACCACCTGTATATAAAGTCTGCAAATGCTTCTGCATATCCTTTACCTCCTGGTAAGTAACTGTGATATTTTTTCCGTTTGTGCCATAGTTTTTCCTACGCAAAGCCTGTATATCTTTTCTGGTTAACTGTGTTATTGTTTTCAAATTACACACCTCTCTCAATTAATAACTTGTAAATCTCCACAAGCTTATCATCAGTACTAAGTTCTTTAAATGCATCAATATCCATTGCATTTGTGTTAGCATCTTCTGCTGCCTCAACAATACCGAGCTCAGCATTCTGTTCTTCAAGTTTCTTAATCGCTGCCATTCCAGCTACTTTAATAAAGTATGGCATCTGAGGATTTCCTTTAAGATTAAAAACATACTTGAATACATCCATTGCCTTATCCCATTCCTCATCTGTTACATTAACAGGAATCTTAATTGATGCTGGAACTGTACTTTCATCAATATCACTCACATCAACAGTGAGCTTTGATGATGCTCTAAGCTCCAATTTAGTTTGTTCTGAAATGGGAAGCCCGGCAACATATCTAACAATGTCTGTCATAGACTGTGGTCTCCCCTGATCCTGGTTACCGGATAATTTTCCATACTTGTTGAATACCGCAACCGTTTCTTTCTTACCTCTTACTGCAACTGTTTTACCCATGATTCATTACCTCCGTAAAATTATCGTATGTTTATTGTATGGTTTACGAAAGCTTTCTGTAGAAAATATAACACATGGGTTGTGTGTATGTCAAGCGTATGTTTTAAGTTTTTTATTTTTCATATTTTTTCCTATTTTCTGTTGAAAGAATTATTCATCTTTCCCCGGAATTTTCTCTCCCGCTTCCACTTAGAAAGACAGGAGCAAGGAACCGAGCTCAAAAAGTTTTTTAAGAATTTTTCAAAAAGCCCGGAAAAACATCTCGGCTCTGAACTTAGAAAGTTAGAAAGGCAAAAAGCCAATCGGAAAGTGAGGTTGAGACTAATGGCACAAACGAATGATTCAGCCAGTGCTATCGACGAAGTTGATGAAGAGCTTATTGATACTCTCATCGCCATAAGCGTTGTAGCAAAGAGACTGGCAGCCAAACTAAGACAATCTAAAGAGAACACAATCATGTTTTACTAAATTATATTTTACTATATGCCATATATAAAAAACAGACCGCGCATCCTTATTAGATGCGCGGTCTGTTCTATACGATAATCCCCTTTTGCTTTTGATACTTTTGGTATCATTTCATAAATTATATAAAACATCTCATGAATTGTCAATAGTACTTTCATTTTTTGTCGTTTTTTCAAAAATTATAAAAGTACTATCGTCTCCCGCCACACTTCGCACAAACTCTCCAGCCTCCATGCCGCATTGGCCGGGCTGGTGGAGGGTAGCACCGTGGCTTCTATGCCGGTCAGGGGCAGCTGATATTTTCGATAAAGCTCTCCTGCTTTGTTACCGTTGGCATAGATCCGCGTGATCTGTGATTCCGCCAGAATCCTTCGAATATCCGTCGGCTCCACATTGCGGATGCTACTGTCGCTGGATCCCTTAATATCGCAGCTCTGGATTACATCCCAGACGGCAATGTGATGAGCCAGTAGCATTTTCTTTTTCTCCTCTATGGTCTCCGGCACCGGTTCCCCGCACAGATCTGCCGTCACTTTCCAAAAACGATTCTGCTTATGTCCGTAATAAAAATGGTTCTCCCGGGATTTCACAGAGGGCAATGTCCCCAGGATCAGCACCAGCGAATCCGCATCGTACACCGGTGCAAACGTGTGCTCAATATGTTCATATTCTGACATGCTGTTTTCCTTCTTCCTTATGGCTGTCCCTGTCTTTCAGCAGATATCGGGCCGCAGGAATTTCCACGATCAGAGTAACCGCTACCGCCACCGCCGCAGACACCACGATAATCAGTATCTGATATTTCCACTGCCATACACGGTCACCTGTCATATTTGGCGGCGTATCCCCGCTCCAATAAGGAATTCTTTTTTCTTTCAGCCAGACGGCGATCATCTGATGCCAGAGATACAGATTATAGGAAAATTTGCAAAAAAGCGATGCCACCCGGTTGGAATATAGTTTCTGATAATATTCTCCCGCACAGGCCGTACTGAAAAGGAACAATGCAAACAGAAACGACTGCACCAGCCTGCTCTGCAGCTGAACTGCCTGCAGATTCACATCCCCGTCGTATTTATGAATCATCCCGTTCATCAGAAAAATACACAAAACAGAGATCACTGTTCCTGCCAGCCGCGAGTATTTATTTTCTGTCACATATTTCTTCCACATGACATACAGGATGCAGCAAAGCATGCCATTGGCATAGATTCCCATAAACGTCAGAATATTATTTCCATAATTTCTCTCTTTTCCCGCAAAACAGTTCAGAATTACCGCAGTACTTGTAACGGAAATCATCAACATCACACTATAAGTGGCAAAGGCCCACTTGCGGAACAATCTTGCGATCCACGGCAGCAGCAGATAATAGATCACTTCCATCTGTACCGTCCATAACACGCCGTTAAAAGAGGTGGATATATAAGTGTCCGACCAATTTGGTGCAACGCAAAATACATGTGTCACAATATCTTTGCACAATGCTCCCACATTCCGATATTTATGTCCCGGTAAAATATAGAAAAACAGATCGATCGCCAACATAAAATAGTAAGAAGGCAATATTCTTGCTGCCCTCTTTCTGTAAAATTTCTTCGTATCCGGCCAGTCCTCTCCCAGAACAATAGATCTGGCATAGGGATAAAAATTGCAGAATGCGCTGAGCAGGATCATCATATCCACAAAAATAAATCCATACCTGACCCATCCGGCAAGGTTAATCTCTGTGATTCCAATATATTTTGTGTACTCTGTTGGAATCCGAAGATACGGTGTCAGCCATGTCTGCTGCCAGAAATGAAACCACACTACCATCCCGATGGCTATGGCACGGATTCCATCCAGCACACCGATTCTGTTTTCTATTCTGTTTTTTTCATCCATGCTGTATTCCCGCCGTTTCTGATTTTCTGCTGCTTCCTATCTGTCATGTTCCAGTCTCCATCTGATACATCTGGTGAGATAATCCACGTAATCCGCATTCTTACACATTTCCTTGCCGGGAGTATCGGAGATCTTTGCCACATCCATGCCGTTGCAGGCAGTGGTCTTCATGACAATATTCAACGGTTCCTCGCAGGTATCATTGGCAATATATGTTCCGATACCGAAAGCCACGGTCACCCGGTCCCGGAATGCCTTACGCAGTTCATCCGCCCGTGCAAAGTCCAGACTGTCACTGAACAGCAGGGTCTTGCGCTTCGGATCAATTCCCAGGGATTCATAATGAGATATCAGCTTCTCCCCCCATGCAAAGGGATCCCCACTGTCATGCCGCACGCCGGAAAACAGAGTGGAATAGGTCAGCTGGAAATCTTTCAGGAAACAATCCGTGGTGATCGTATCCGTCAAAGCAATTCCGTTCAAAATGCCATACTCTTTCACCCAGGCATCCAGGGCATACCAGTTGGAATATGCCGGATTGTGCTTGTGATTGCCCTGCCCGGTACACATGATCCATTCATGGGCCATAGTGCCTACCGGTGTCACGTTCCATTTCTTTGCCAGATAGACATTGGAGGTACCAATGCAGGCGGAGTCCTCATAATCCTTATTATGCCCCACCAGCTCCTGTACTGCCAGTTCCTGTGCTTCTGCAGAGAGACGGCGTCTCAGACCGAATTCACTGAAATTTCCAAGGCAATACGTTCCGTCCACCAGCTTCTGTAGCTTGTCTGCCAGACGCTCCCGGAAGGAGGCATACAGCTTCTCATAGTCATAATTCATACGGAAAAATACTTCATTAACAATAGCCAGCGTCGGGATCTCATACATAGAAGTATTCAGCCAGGATCCCTTGGTCTCGATAGTCAGACCGCAGTCCGCCTCCGTGCCGATTTCAAAATCCTCGTATCTGGGCTGCCACAAACGTAAAAAATCCACATAGGAACCCTTGATCCATTTTACGTTCTCCAGATAAGCCAGTTCTTCTTCCGTAAAACGTAAGTCACAATAGGCCCGGATCTGCGCCTTGATTTCTTCTACCATTTCAGATGTGAAAAATACATCTGTATTCCTGCATTTGAAGGTCCAGGTAGTCTTATAAGCGCTGAACTGGTGGTAGATACACTGTCCCATAGAGAACTTGTACATATCATTTTCCAGTAAGCTGTTGATGATCTGTTGTAATTGCATGATTTTATCCTCTTTCTCTCTTCGATTCACAACTGTGTAAATATGATATGTTCTCTAAATCACATCCGCCTGGATCGGTCCCATAGCTGCGATGGCCGTCTGGTGCGTCTGGGGTGTCACACAGGCACAGGCCTTCTCAATGACACACACTCTCGCTTCCGGTACAAATGCCTTTGCCATGACCACATTGCTTAACACACAGATTCCGGTGCAGAATCCGGTAAAATCCACTTCCATGGGATATTCACCCTCTGCTGCCTCTCCTGTTGCCGTCACCTCTTCCCAGATTGCCTTCAGCGTATTTCCAAAATCCAGACTGCCAAAAGTAGGCTTTTTCACCGTAAGGATCTGTTCCGGCGCATAATGCTCCTGTACCGCCTTCACGATATCCGGATGGATCTTATATCCTTCTGTGCCTTCCTGTCCGTGCAGAACGGGCAGACGCTTTCCTTCCTGGGTGTGCAGATAATCCGCCGTATGGGTATCCTTTGTAAAGATTACCTTGTAGTATTCCCCGCTTTCTGCTGCCGCAACGATATACTTTACCGCCGCCTCGCACTCCTTGTTTCCCAGCGCCCCGGTGATGAATTCGTTCTGTGCATCCGTGATCACTAATACTTTCTTTGTCATGTCCCTCTCCTCTACTCGTTTTTCTATAATGATGCCGGAGCAAAAGCCCCCGACTTTGCACAAAAAGCAGGCAACCGCATCCTGCGACTACCTGCTTCTATTACTTATAGAAATAATTTCTTCACTTTTTCTGCATCAAATACAACTTCCTTTACCCCGTCCACTTCGATCTGATACAGGGCATTGGCTGCCAGATGCTCCGCCGCCTGCTCAAGGTCACGGATTCCACTGGTGTTGGAATAGATCTCCACCACCGCATCCAGTCCCTCTTCGGTGAGTGTGCATTCGTCTGCCTGCAGTCCAATCCTTTTCAGCACCTTCGGCAATGCAAATCTGGAGAAAATGATCTTCTTCTCCTCCGGTGTGTAATCCGGGATGTCGATCACTGCAAAACGGGACATTAACGGAGCACTGATCTGCTCCTTGTCATTGGCAGTGGCGATGGGGTAGACACCAAAGGTGGGAACGGTACATTCCATATAGTTGTCCGTGAATCCCAGATTGTCAAGCAGTGTCAGAAGCACATCCGCCGGATTGCCGTTACCCTTGCCGTTTGCCGCCTTGTCCAACTCATTGATGATGAATACCAGATTAGACTCTCCCGCCATGGAAAAAGCCTCCATGATAATGCCCGGCTTGGCATTGGCATAGATTCTGGAGCTTCCGGTCAGCTGCTCCGGATCGTTAATGGAACTCATGTCTAATGTTGTCCAGGGCAATTTCAGGATCCTCGCCACCGCATAAGCGATCTGGGATTTACCGGTTCCGGCCGGACCCACCAGAAGCAGTCCGTAAGCCGGTAAGGTGTGGGTACGGTTAATCTGGATAATGGTCTCCATGATCCGCTGCTTGACTCTCTCCATACCGTACAATTCCTCGTCCAGGATCCGTCTGGCTTCCACCGGATCAATGGCTTCGAAGTAATTGCCCTTCCACTGAATGTTCATCATGATGGACAGCGCTCTCTGGGCATGTCTTCTCTCTTCCGGAGACACCTCATGGGATCTGGCCACCGCCAGATTTCTTCTGGCCCACAGGCGGATGTTTTCCGGCATGGTCCTTCCAGCACATGTCATGAAATCGGAGATACTCTGAAGGCTGGTAAGCTTCATATCATCGCCGTCTTCCTCTTCGTCCTCCCCCTGTTCCTCTTCTGCGGGAGCACTGCTGGCGAACAGTCTTTCCATCATGAACTGTAAAAATCCATCTTCTGCCGAAAGCTTGGTTCCGCCGCCAAATGCAGTCTCTCGGATCTTGTATACCGCATAGCCTTCTTCCCGGTTTTCCCCGGAAAGCCGGACATTGATGTGATTTTCTCCTAACCATCTGACGAGGCTTACGAATCTTGCATCGATCTGTAAAATATCGGCATAGGCACTGCTGCCCTCTTCCCTGAATTCGAAATTCGTGCGTTTGTTCTGATTGCCGAAGACACCGATAGCATGGTGCTTCCACGGTTCGCTGCTGTTGTCCAGGATCAGGATCGGCTTTTCGGGACTTGCCGCAGCCTCATTGGAACGGAACATGGTATAGGTGCATACGGGATCCTGCTTCTTCTCATTTTCCGGGATACTGCTGAAATCAAATACCGGCATTGTCAGCCTCCTTTTTTCTCGCCTGAATCTTCTCCTCATCGATCAGCTTGAACTGCTTTACCAGATTGGTCATATTCTCGGACTGAGCCAGCAGTTCCTCACTGGTAGCGGATAATTCTTCTGCTGCCGCAGAGTTGGACTGTACGATCTCGGAGATCTGGTTCACACCGCTCTCCGCCTGATTCATGGCATCTGACTGAGCAGCTGCAATCTGGTTCAGTTCCTCAGAATCCTGTGCGATCTTGCGGACGCCTTCCACGATAACGCTCAACGTCTGGGACGCATGATCCACAGCTTCATTGCCGGCATGGATCTCCTCCAGTGTACCGCCGATCAGCTCTCTGGTATTGACAGCGGACTGCGCACTCTGCTCTGCCAGCTTACCAATCTGGTCTGCCACCACAGCAAAACCTCTTCCGGCCTCCCCCGCTCTGGCTGCCTCAATGGACGCATTTAAGGACAGCAGATTGGTCTGACTGGCAATATCCTCGATCTCACCGATGATGTTGCTGATCTTCTCGGAAGTCTCGTTGATCTGTTCCATGATCTCCATCAGATGATTCATCTCGGTACGGCCTTCATCTGCCTTAGCAGAGTATTCCTGTGCCTGCCTGCTGGAATTCTTGGTATGCTCTGCAGTATTGTCTACCATAGAGGTAATATTAGTAATGGTTGCCTGTAGCTGCTGTACGGCTCCGGCCTGCTCAGTAGCGCCCTCTGCCAGAGACTGTGCGGCATCTGCCAGGCTTCCGGCACCCATGGATACCTGGCCGGATACGGAATTTACATTGTACAATGCTTCGTTCATCTTATATTTGATATCTCTCAGGGCTTCCTTCAATTCATCCAGATCCCCTGCATAGAGATCGGGGTAAAGAAATTTTACCGTCCAGTCACCATTTGCCATGGCATTCAGAGCCTGCTTGATATCCTCAATGATCATTCGCAGATTTTCAGCCATTGCAATGGCGGCACGATTCATCTCTGCCACTTCGTCCTCTGTCTTTACTTCCGGGAACTCTGAAGACAGATCACCTGCAGCAAACCCATCCAGTCTGTCTGCCAGCGCTTTCAGTGGTCCGGCGATTCCTTTGGCTATTCTTTTTCCCGCTTTTTCAGATCCCGCAAAGCCTACTCCGATGATCAGAAGGATTACGATAAAAATAACCACACGGAAAACATTCAGCTTGGCTTCCATGGCATTTCCGTTCGTTACACTGCTGTCCAACAGGCTCGTCATATCTGCATAGACCTGCTGGAACACGGGATCCATCTGTTCGCCTGCCATCTGCTGTGCCTGCATCCGCTTAGCAGGCTCGGAAGCTGTTCCCAGTTCCAGTATCTGTGCCTCGATCTGCTGATAAGAAGCTACGCCGTCCTTGATCTGCTGGTAGGTAGCTCTTCCCTCATCCGTGATCATGTCATCTTCCAGGGCACTGATATAGGTATCCAACTGTTCCGCCGTCAGGTCATGGGCATTTTTTGCTGTAGCGATCAGTGTATCGTCATCATAGCCGATGGCGGCACGGGTCTCACTCCGCATCTCCGCGATAACGATCATCGCCTTACCGATGTCACCCTGCGCGAAACCGTAATGCTTCAAGGCGTAGGAATACTGATAACTCACGATTCCCATGGCCACACAGGCGATGACACCCGTCATGCTCAGCAGTATCGTGGTCTTACGAAATACTTTCAATAGGCGCTTCTCAATGGAGAGCTTGTTTAAACTGTTAAATCTGTCCGTTCTGTCCATTCCAATGTTCCATCCTCTCTGTAAACTGTGTGTAAAAATCTATCGTCCCCTCATACGGCAATAAATAAAACAGACGCAGCAGCAGGAGATTTTCTTCCCTCTGTTTCCCTTCGTCTTCTCCTGTCAGTCTTTCTTCCATGGCATGTAACAGGTCATGCCATTGTAGGGTAAATTGCTGGTTTCTCGTCAGATCCGGAGTATCGATCCATTTACTGACTTTTATCTTGCTGCGGTTCTCCTTCGCACATTCCCCGGTCTGGAGAAAATAGGAAAATCCTCCGTTTTCATAATATCTTCCCAGCGGAAACAGTCTGCAGATTCCAGGCCGGTACGGATGGATGCTGCATCTTCCTTCCTCATCCAGATACGCACAGGCTTCCTCTGCTCCCTGCATTTTCAGATTTGGCAGGATCACACCGTCCACCACATTGAGCTCCACCGATGCCGCTAATAGCTCCTGCATGCTTTTCCCCATTCCTGTAGTCATCCGGTACACATCATAGGGATCCAGGATAATGGAATTGCCCATGCCGTGACAACACCGGGAACAGCCATTGCAACCACCGCAATCCGCTTTTACCATATCATTTGCTTTGTATAATCGGCCGTCGGATATCTCCGCAAGGCTTACATTTCGCTTCATATCTTCACCATCAGCCTCTCTGTGCCTTGCGTTCCATGATCTCCTTCAGGCTCTCGGTGTAAGGCGCTCTCGCCACACCGTACTCTGTTACGATTCCAGCGATCAATTCATGATCCGTTACATCAAAAGCGGGATTGTATACCTTTACACCTTCCGGGGCCATGCGCTCCTTATACCACATCTCGGTGACCTCTTCCGCCTTGCGCTGCTCGATGCAGATATCTGCGCCGGTAACAGTAGCCATGTCAATGGTAGATGTAGGTGCACAGATATATACCGGTACACCGTACTGCTTTGCTACCGCTGCTACTACGCTGGTGCCGATCTTGTTGGCCGTATCTCCGTTAGCCGCCACTCTGTCACAACCCACGAACACTGCCTGTACCCAGCCCTTGGACATAACAGAAGCAGACATATTGTCGCAGATCAGTGTGACATCCACGCCTGCGGAATGCAGTTCAAAAGCAGTCAGTCTGGCTCCCTGCAACAGGGGTCTGGTCTCATCCGCAAATACATGGAAGTTATAGCCCTTCTCCTGTCCCAGATAAATCGGTGCTGTTGCAGTACCATATTTTACGGTTGCAAGTTGTCCTGCATTACAGTGAGTCAGGATGCCATCTCCCGGTTTCACCAGTTCCAGGCCAAATTCTCCGATTTTTCGGCATACTTCCACATCTTCCGCCCGAATCTGCAAGGCTTCATCATGCAGGATTTCCTTCACTTCTGCCACTGTTTTGTGTCCTTCTCTGCCGGCCTTCACAGCTACGGCATTCATACGCTTCAATGCCCAGGACAGGTTGACTGCGGTGGGTCTGGAAGAATCCAGATATTCCTTATATTCGGTAAATTTCTCATAAAACTTTTCAAAATCTTCGGTCTCGATGCGGTTTGCCAGCAGATAAATACCCAGTGCCGCCGCTACGCCGATGGCCGGAGCCCCTCTGACTTTCAACAGATAAATGGCATCCCAAATTTCCTGTGCCGTATGTAAAGCGATCAGTTCGATCCTGCCGGGTAATAAGGTCTGGTCTATGATGATCACCGCATCCTGTGCTTCATCCAGTGCCACGGTGTCGTAATCGAGAATTGTTTTTTCTTTTTCCATAGATACTCCTTTATATATGTTTTCGTAATTGTCAGATCCTTACGGTATCTTCCCGGTTAATTTTCATGCCGGATAATATCGGCAAATTCTGCTTTCGCTGCCTTGGCCAGATCCTCCGGTGTCAGACGGATCTGAGATCCGATCTTGCCGCCGCTGACATAGATCTGCTCCTGTGTCTTTGCGCTTTCATCGATTCTGGTCACGTACTGCTTTTTCATGCCAATGGCAGTACAGCCGCCGCGGATATAACCGGTAATGGCGTTAATGTCCTTTACGTGGATCATTTCCACGCTCTTTTCCCCTACCGATCTCGCTGCCTTTTTCAGATCCAGCTCCGCCGCAATAGGGATAACGAATACAAAATAATTCTTGCTGTTGCTCACGGTGACCAACGTCTTATAGACCTGTTCATAGGGCAGGGATAATTTGTCAGCTATCTGAAGACCGTCCACGAATTCCTCACACTCGTAGGTGTGATGGGTATAAGGAATCTTCAAAGATTCCAGGATCCGCATTGCGTTGGTCTTTACTTCTTTTTGTTTTGCCATAAAACTACTCACGCCTTTCAACAACCTGCAAACTTTGAGCCGAAGGCACAAATTTGCAGGTGAAAAATTTATTTTTCACCTTGTTACCCTTGGTATCATTTTATTTTACTATTTTGCTTCCCTCAGCGCAAGCATACAAGGAAAGAAACTTGCACAAGTTGCATCAGTTTTTTGCAGAAAAGAACTCCGCCCGACTCCCGGACGGACCGGGGAA
>OGKG01001465.1_pt1 | contig 28266 bp, 20 predicted proteins | sample 1572201 | NCBI WGS metagenome assembly OGKG01 (sample SAMEA2582146, study PRJEB24529) | metagenome | biome: Human gut stool | place: China | collected 2011 | reverse complement strand
GTTCTGAAGGTCGTGGGTTTGAATCCCACCGGAATCACCAGGGGGTGCAGTTGTCTCAACTGCACCTCTTTTATTAGGAGGGTATGGCATCCCTGCCATACCCACGCAGCCTTAGTTTCAGCAGTCTCTGCTGCACCTTTTTATATACCCACGCTGCCTTGATACATCCACTTTTGTTATCCGTATCGACCGACGCAGACGTCCGCATCGACCGACGCAGACGTCCGCATCGACCGACGCAGATGCTCGTATCGACCGACGCAGATGTCCGCATCGACCGGCGCAGACGTCCGCATCGACCGACGCAGATGGTAGAAGTAGGCATATAAAAACAAAAGAGGTAACTGTTTGATACATCAAACAATTACCTCTTTGTGGAGCTGGTGGGATTCGAACCCACGTCCAAACAGGGAAACCATACGCTTTCTACATGCTTATTCTGGCCTTCGGTTTTCGTGACGCGACAAGACCCAGACCACCAATCGCGCCCTTATCCTCTAAAACTTCACCCGTGCGGCGAGGCACACACTGGCTATTTCCGATTTACCTGCACCGCTTGACCCTCAGATTCGGAACAACATCCTTGGAGCGATGTCTCGTTCCACCAAACCTTGTGGCGGAATAAAGCTAATCTACTATACTTCGATTAAGCAGCGAGAGCGTAGTTGTTTTCGCCAATTAAATTTTTGATCACTCTGATTAAGGAGGTAGCCATCGAGACTCCGCATGCTTACGTACCATTTCATCCCGCTGTCAAATCCAGTCAACCCCGAGATGTTGTACCACACTGAAATTCAGTGCTTTGCGTACTAAGAAACCCCATCGTGTGGACAATGTGTGGACACAAATTCTTGATTATCATCCCCATTTCAAGTGATTTCCTATTGCAAAATTAGTACAAATGCACGAAACCACAAAATAAAACGCCAATATTTTGCATGTGTGTGGACAAAGTGTGGACAACTTTTTATCGCGGTTCTTGAGTTTGACTAAAATCCGCAGGAAAGAATTATTCAATAACCTTCCATTCGCCTCCATTGCATGAACCTCCGATGCGAATGATCCTACCACGGTGCTTCAATTTCTTTATATGATAAGCAACACTATTTTCTGTTATGTCACATACGGATGCTATCTCTTTGGCAGTAACCTTAGGATTGTTACTGATTATTTTGAAAATAGTTTCCGTAGTATCGGCAGGAGTTTCCGTAGTTGCAGGAGGGGTTTTCGTAGTGTTTTTGTGAGTTTCCGTAGTATCCTTGATGTTTTTTTCCAGTTTTAGGCAAGTTCCGATTCTGTCTGGATTACTCTTTTCTTCAACTGTTGGTATGCTCCAACCATTATTCTTCCATCCTTTTGCAATAACATCTGCACCAGTGCCACCTTTCTCACCAATACCCAAGAATACAAACATCTTTTGAATGACATGATTTCGGCACACGCTATGTCCTCCTTCATAGTATTCTTCCATACTGATAAGCATAGTACCAGGGTTAGACAGTACAATACTATTAAAAATTGAATATTGATACCTGAACAGACATTGATAAATTTATTCCTTGTTACACTGTTTCATCGCTTCCTTCGGCACATACGCCGTAGCCACCAGACAACCGTCGAACAATTCTACAATCACACGCTGCTGCCCAGCAATTCTTGCCACTCTTCCATGAACACCCTTGAACTCACCTTCTGTTACAACAATGTTATCACCAAGTTTAAACTGGATGCTGTTGGAAGTAACGGGGATAATGTGTGGGTTCTTGATTGAGGTGAGGCGTATGAAGTTGTTCATGGCTTCATCTCGGATTGTTAGCGGTGGATTGAGTTTTGGATTGTCTTGAAGATGAATGGTATGGTCAAAGTAGTAGCTGAGTAACGATCTGCTTTCATTTGCCACAACCTTGTTGTCGTGGAGCAAAGTCTCAACTTGTTCTGCTGATGCGTGGACGAATATTAAGGAGGAAAGGAGCGGTTCGGTGATGATTCGTTTTTTGCCTTGCTTCCTTACCTCTTTATATCGCAAAGGAACATAACATTCGAGTCCTTTAGCCTCTACAAAGATTTTTGCTTTGTCAATGCGTCCATACGAAACTCTTAGCACGAGCCATTGCTTGTTTCCGACAGGCACATTCTCTACCGACACCCCATTCCTGACATCATCAGAAATGGAGGGCGTGCAAGAGGTAAGTCCAGCACTTGGACACGATGAGCCTGTGTCGGATGGCTGCCCATTATACAATGAAGCGTCTGCCTTTGGAGACAGGTTGGTAGTATCTTTCAATGTTGTTCAGAGGTTAGATTAAAACCAATAGACTTATTCTTGATAGAATTGTCATAATTTGACTACAAAGATATGAAAACTAAACAAGAATGGAAAAAGAAAACAAAGAAAATATTTGCGTCGTGGAACTTTTTACACCCTGACATGTATTTTGGTACGATTGCACCGAGAGAATGGTTTTCTTGTCGTTTTTACGGATAACAGAAGAACCAAGTAAAGGCAACTGTACTGATTTAAGATACAATCCACTGAACTATTATCAATCTGCCCCATGCCGATATAAATATTGTCGTATTTATTTTCGAAAGCAACCTTTACCAACGGAAACTTTACCTCGTTCACGTTTTAAAGTCTTGATTCAACTTTTTTCATGTAGTTCGTATTAATTGAATATGAAAAGTTCCCCTTATTGTTCAAGGGGTAACTCTTCGTTGAACTTCTGTCTCTTGATCCTCATGATCAGGTAGCTTACCGATTTAGGTGCCTTTGTGCGACACTCTTTGAGTAGTGCATCAAACTCTTTCTCTGTCATGTCCGAGTTATAGGCCTCTATTAGTTCGCTCTCATTGGGAGAATCAAGCATTATGCCTTTGTACTTCATCAGCATACGCATGGCTTGAATGCCTTTGTCGTACTTTGGTTTTGCCTCCACTAGTTTTTGCATCAGGTTGAGTCCTGGGTCACCAACATGCAGTTCGTTGAGCATAGCAATCTGATAGAGCACCTTGGCATCAGGCGTTGACATGTCGAAAATATCGCCTATCTGCACATTCACCTCATCAGCCTCCTGATATCGTTCAAGCATTGATAATGCGCGAGACTTTATGTACAGCACCTCCTGGCAATGGTGGTTACTAAGCACTCCATCAGCAAACTCCAATGTCTGCTCATACTGCCCTGCATAGAGGCTGAGTAAAGCGGCAAGGAACTTTGATGTCCAATGCGAAGACGAAAGTAGATCTTCGGGAATTTCTTCAATGCACCCCATTAGAGCATCGTCGCATATGAGAGTGTCAAGGAATCTCTTTGCCTGTTGCATTGCCTCCTTAATATCACCAGTCTGAACCTTCTTGTAAACAAGCATGAGATACTGCTTGGCAGCTTCGTCATAGTCGTTCTTTAGAAGAGCGCCATATACAGCTTTTCCGCTCTCAATCTCATTGTTGATGAGTTGTTCGTCATTGTAACCACTGGCGTATGCTATAATTTCACAACTTGTGTGTGCGTACTGGGGAATTACATCCTTTGAAAGGAAAAGTCCTTCAAGTGAACGAACACGACTCAGTGCAACGTATAGTTGTCCATCTGCAAAGAGGCCACGGCTGAGGTCAAGTGACATTTTGTCGAAAGTCATGCCCTGGCTCTTGTGCACGGTGATTGCCCATGCGAGTTTCAGAGGATACTGAGTAAAGGTTCCCGTAACTTCTTTCTTGAGTTTTCGCAACTCTCGATCGTATTCGTAGCTCACGGAATCCCAGGACGCACATGGAACAGCGTGTGTTTCGCCATTGTCCAACCGCACATATATTTCATCTTTGGTGAGTTTTACTACCTTGGCAAGAGTACCGTTCGCCCAACGCTTCTGTTGGTCGTTACGAGTAAACATCACCTGAGCACCTACCTTCAAACGGAGGTTTAGCTCAACTGGAAGTTTCTTGTCATCGAACTTACCGGCAATAGTTCCCTCGTAGGTATACTCTTCTGCATCAATCTCTGCCAAACGCTGTTGGTTTAGAGAATCTGCTGTCTTGTTGAGAGATGTGAGGGTGATGACCATGCCGTCTTTGCTTTGCGGTTGTGTCACACGCTTGTTAAGGTGCATAATATTCTCCGGTGTCACCTTGTTCATGCGTACGTTCTCAAGGATGTTTAGGAACTGACGATCGTCATCCTGTCTATAGACCTTCTGGAATTCTATCTTTACAAGGCGCATACGCTTAATGGCATCAGCTTTGTAAAAGAAAAAGTCATCCGCTTTGTAGATGTCATGGAGAAGTTCGCGTTCTGCTCCCTGACGTACCACAGGAGGTAACTGGAACATATCACCAACGAAGATAATCTGTTTACCGCCAAATGGTTGTGTGGTGCGGATAGTCTTGCGTAGGGTGTAGTCGATGGCATCTACGATGTCACATCTTACCATTGACACCTCATCAATGATGATTGTATCTGCATGGAGGAGTGTGAGAATGCGCGCCTCGTTCAACTTTCCACAAGTTCCTGGTACGCATACCTCCATTGGAAGACCGAAGAAGGAATGGATGGTATCACCTCCTGCAAGTATTGCTGCCACACCCGTAGGGGCAAGGGTAATGAACTGCTTATTGACCATTTTCTGCACGTTGCGTAGGAAGGTTGTTTTACCTGTTCCTGCACGACCTGTGAGGAAAAAGCTGCTGTTGGTGTTAGCAATAAGCTCGTATGCGAGCATCTGCTGTTGGTTCTGTGTGTCAATCTGCGTGTGATCCATTTTTATCGCTGTTCGATTGCTGGGAGGATTTGAGTGAGACGTGTGTTGAAGTCGCTGTCGAGATAGCTTTTGTAGCACCCTTTGATCAGACCTTTTGCTTGTGCTTCGATTTCTTTTGCCGGTATCGAAGTACGCTGGGCCTTGAGAATTCCAGCGAGGTAGTCCTTGACCATGTTTTCGGATTCGGTTCGGATAAACTGCTCATTTCTATGCACCTTATCGTAGTCTCGCTTTTGGAAGAGTTCGAGTTTTCTACCGTTGAATGCATAAAGTTCGATACTGTCGATGTAAGTCCAGTTGTGGAAGAGTCCCACCTTTTCGACGATGACTATTCTTTCGCAGAAGCGGATACCTCGATAATAGCGGTTGCCGTTGGCGCTTTCGTATTCGTCGCAGATGAACATACTTTGACTGTTATCCCATGCAGGTACGTGAACTCTTGGACATCCAAATGTCGGCAGGATGCTGTCGAACAGGTTCTTGCTGATTGCTTTTGCCAGTGTAGCCATGTTATTTCGATTTTGGGTTTTGTTGATTGTTTTGATTTTGTTCTCTCTTGGCGTATATTTGCTATCAGGCAAGCAGCTTATGCTGTGTTTCTTCAATCATTTCGCGTGAGAATGAGAGCATCTGCTGCTCGCTCACGTTAGTGCCGAGTGCTTTTGCCTGACCTGCGAGGAAGTCCTTTAGCATGATGATACTCTGTTCTTTGGCGAACTGCTCAGAGAAACATCTCCAGTTGCATCCTCCCCAGAATTTCTGAGCAATGATCTTTGCTTTCTGACCATCCCAGCAGAACAACGTGATACCGTTGAGGAATGTGTGAGCATAACCTTCACCGATGTGATAGTACACTGCCAAGCGGTTGGAGAGGCGAATCGCTCTGTAGTATGTGTTACCAGCAGCGCTGGTGTAACCGAGGGTGAGGTACACGTTCTTCTCAGGATTGTAGGTGAGAGAACCACCCGAGAGGGCTGGGAATGCCTTTGCGGCAACGAGTGCGAGTGATGTGCTCATATCATTTTGTTTTGTTCTTTTTGACGGAATATGCCGTCGTCTGTAAATGATAATAATTATGTATAAATAAAACCAACTCTCTCGGAATTGTGGTCTCACAATTACAATCTTCCTTTTTTATTGAAACCTCTGGTGAGGATATTGGTTTCCACCTATCAGGAGCCATTTGTTCATGTGGAGAACCTCTATCCTTTTGCTCACATTTTTACTTCTTTCCGGCGAAGTAGCCTGCAATAGCTGTACCGACTGCTGTTGCTATCACACCGATGAGCTGCCAACGTTCTTTTTCTGCTTCTGTCATATTCTTCTTGTTATGGTGAGCCTCCATATTATCACACCCGTGGAGGTTTCGGTGGTGCAAAAATACGCCTGTTCTTTATGATTACAAAAGGTTTTATTGTGAACATTGGTTCCTTCTGCTTTGGAACCATTCTGTAATGTAAGGAACCTATGTTCATAATCTTGGTATAGCCTTTGACACCTTACAGAATAGTGTCGGGATTCAGCCAGGTGTCATCGGGTTTTGCTATCAGACGAGCATTCTGATAAACAGCATCTAGAGGAAGAATAGTCTCCGGTGTGTAGTACTCATTCTCCTTGTCTGGAGTCAGAATCAGAGCGAAGTCCGGCTTGCAACTATAGGTACCTTTCAGATAGATTGGCATTAGAAGTTGAATATCTCCGGTCTGTGGACGGTACATTGGCACTATGAACTTGTAGTTACGCTGTGCAATAGCGACTGCAAATGTTATAGCGTCATCCAACTTTCGTCCCAACTCATCAGAAGTTGCCTGCTGATATTCTACTGGGAAACGATCTCTACGCTCTTCGATAATGTGTGTGAACTTATCAAAGTCTTTGTCAATCGACCACGTTGGTTGATAGATCACTTCTTCCACCTTTTTGAAGAACTGTGGTTGTTCTGGTTTAACATCCTTGGCAAAGCCCAACTTTCTTAGTTCAAGTTCCTTCTTAACACGCCGCGGATTTATCAGTATGGTTGATCCGTCTTCCTGTTTACGTACCTCAACCACAATTAGAATCTCGTGGAAGAACTTATCAAGCAAGTTTGTGTTGAATACCAGATGCCTTCTATCCTGACTGTAAACCAACTTATTTGATATGCCCTTTTCTGCTTCTTTCTTCAAGACTTCAAATGTATTCTCAATGTAGGATTTGAGGATTGGATGGTTGATTGCTGATGGTTTGTTCTTGAAAGACCATGTCTCAGGAATAGTACTGTCAGCGACATCTGCTAAAAACGCAAGACCATCAGACTCCTTCTCAAAACAGAGGTCTCCAAGTCGGAACATTTTACTCTTCTTGATTCTAGCATCTAGTGCAGACTTTGAGCCCCAGGTAACACCCTTGAAAACGTGCTCCTTTGCTTTCTTCTCGAACCAGCCGATTATAACATTGCCTCGTATGTCTGTTAACCCTGTCGAAAAGTATAGGTAACTTGCCTTATCTTTCGTGATAGGACTACCGTTGCGTTCCTTTTCATATCCGTATCGGTTAACATAGACGATTAACGCATTATCAACGATAGCATTGAGTTCAGTAGTGCTGACCTTATCGTCTTCATCAAGTAACGAGTTCAATTCTTCCTTGCAGGTCTTGAGGTTGATCACGTAACCGAGTTTCAGTATGCCACTCTTTTCTTTAAACTTCGTCATCTTTTCCATTTTTTCTGTTTTTTTATTTGCGATGCAAAGTTACGCCAGTTCCTTGCGACTGCAAAAGGTTTTGTTGTGAATATTGGTTCCTTTGCGATAGGAACCATTTCGTTTCAGCAGGAACCTATGTCCATTATAGCTCTCACTCTTTTTTCACTGCTAAGTAAGTTGTGGTTGCAATACCTATTGCTGATCAGATAGCTGCAACCAGTACCCAATGATTTTCTTAGTCATGGGCTTATATAATTTTATTATGTTCTCCATTTCGCGTTTCCATTTCGCGTTGTCACTAAACGTTTTGCAGCGTCAATCATCGGTGTGGTTCCGATGTTTGACGCTGCAAAGGAATGCACATTTTTGTGCTCACAACAAATGATATTATTGAATTAGTTTCTTTAGATTTGGAACTATTCCATTATTCGTTTTTAGGGTATAAATCCGATAAATCGTGGACTCGCTTAGCGATTTCATTGCGCACGGAATCTGGTGAAACAATCTCTAGTCCTGCTCCCATCTGAAGTATGCGACCGTAGAATTCATTGTTGGGTTCCACATCAATGGAGAACTCTGCATACTTCCCATCTTTATGCTGTGCGAATGGCTTAACTAAGTTGTAACTTTGATGGAGAGGTTTTGTGTCCATCAGTTTGTATATATATAATGAATGCGCGCGAATAATTACATGCTCCTTCTGGGCATTCTTCAAATGGCTTACTCCAACTATATCTTCGAAAAACTTATCATAGAAATGTTTAGGTGCTGGCACATATTCTATTTTTGATTTTTCGCGAGGCTTTGATTGTATTCTGTCAAGAGCAATATTGTAGCCATATTCAGGTACCTTTTCGTTTACATGACCGAAAAGGTACCATCTGCCATTATATTCCTTTAGGTAGTGAGGATGGAACATCAGTTTGACAACTTCTTCCTCGAAAGGCTTGTAGTCAATCTCCAATACCAATTTGTTTGTGATGGCTTCATATAACGAAGGCAGGTACTCTATGTTTGTCAGAATGCGATCAAGACTTGCACTTATCACTTGTTCCCCCTTTTGCCGCTTATTCTTTATATCCAATAAGTCCTGACAATCCCTGAAGAAATACTCCAACCATGATTTAGGAAAGAAACCAGCGGAATCCTGGCAGAATTTCCAGTATTGACGAAGGTTGTTGATTGCCTTTGCGTTTCGCATGTCTGCTAGAGGGTCATCATCCTTGCCAGTGTAACGGAAGCGCTTGTTTCGGTTGTTACCTTCTTCTTCAATACTGTCTTTACCAACTCTTTCTTTTATTGCATTACAAACCTTGGGGAAAGCTTTCTTTAACTCTCTTATGCCCTTCTTTCTCTCATCATCATCTTTTGTATATTCATAATACTTTGACACAGAATATTCTAAATCGTTTATAGACTCTAATCCTAAATATTCCGCTAAAATATCTGCATAAGTAACCCATCGGCGACTCATCAGCCACCGATAGGTTATTACTGCAAATTGTGCATGATAACTTTCGCCGTCAAAGAGGTTTACTCGTTGCACAGACTATTCATTTGTAGGTCTAACATTAATTGCAAATGAAAACGGATATCCTGTTTTAGGATTTGTTGTTTCTTTAAGTTCAAAAAGGACTTCCTCTCTGTCCTTATAATCATACTCTATAGGAGAATTATTATTAGCAAAGCCCATTTTTTTGTCAATAATATAAGCAGGATGGTTTTCAACAATTATCCGATTCTGGTCACTATTAATCTTTCCCCTTAAAGTTGTTGGAATGGTGTTTCTAATTACAGAGTCGTTCGTTTGTACATGTTCAGAGTTATTGTCTTGTAACATTTGATTAAGCTCATCCCTGCATAATTGGAGCACTGTAAGTTGCATATGGGCAAATTCGTAGTCTTGTAGTGGACGTTCTCCATTATTTACTATCTGCAATAAACGTTCCTCCGTCATAGTTGAGGGTTCACATTCTCTATGATTGTACAAATGTCGCAAAGCACGAGTTAATTTTGAAAATTCAGACCTTTTATTAGGAAGTCCTTCTCCATTATGACTACCTTCATAATATAATTTGTACAAAGAACCCGAAAATGCATCCATTGAGGCTTCGTCGTAGCACTTCTTCCTCAATATGCCAAATTCAATAGGGTCTTCGTCTGAAGAGTAGAAAACAATTCCACGGTTGTTGTTTTTTTTATTAACCGCAATACGAAGTCTTTCAATTTGACCAACCAGTTCATTTAATTCTTTTTGCTCAATAAAAGACACTTGAAAAACCTCTTTATCTTGACCACAAGCATTAAGATAATCTTTCAAATATCCTATTGGCAAATAGTACAAATAGTCTTCTGCAATAGATACCAGTCCCTTAGCCCTTAAGCTAGTAACTCCGTCAGGAATCGCATTATCAAATGATTTTGGTCCCTTTGCAAATATAAACAATGCATTATGTTCTATCTCAGAAACGAATCTGTTATTTACAATTTCGCATAAGTAATCTCTAATAATATCGTATTCGGGAAGCTTATTTAACATGTTAGTATACATGTGAGAAGCAACAAATTTTGCATAATATGGTATACCTCCTGTTTTTACATACATGAGATGTTGCAGATCAATAAACTGATTTTTTGTTTCATTATCCTCTATTAATGAACATTCATTATTCCAAAGCAAAGAAAAATCCTCTTCCGAGAGAGATGTCAGTGTGACGTTCTCCAAACCGCAGTTTAGCTCAGGAGAGCCAACGTTTGTACAAATGGCACTCCAAGAGGACGTGCCTGCTATCCAAAATTTCAAGTTTGCGTACTTATCAGTCGCTGCGCCACGGATTCTCGAAAAATCCGAAGGATTATCGAATGCTTCTAACAATAGATAATCAATCTCATCGAGAAGTAGAAGGAGATACTTGTTCTTTTGTGCTAAAACACTTGCTAATGTGAATATCGCTTGTTTCTGATATTCTGGATTCCACTCACTCATCTGTACTCTCATATCTAGCTCATCTGCAGACACATCAAGGCTACATCTACGTGAAATTTTTATTTTCCCCTCAGGTAGCAACGAGTCTAGGCACATTTTCGATGCCAAGATAGATGCCATAGTTCTATATACTGCAATAGTATTTTTCTTTACACCACATTGTGTTTTAACATCAAAATATAAAGGGTATGCACCTATCTGCTCATTTGTTAGCAAATATGATTCTAATGATTTAATTAAGCAAGTTTTTCCGAAACGTCTGGCTCCAATAATCCCAGCATTTCCTTTTCTCTTTGCACAAGAAATCAAAGTGTTAATTTCTCTATTTCTACCATATAGGTATTCTATATTGGTTATGTCTACACCTGTGATAAATGGTTCCATATTCAAAATATTTAAAGTGAAAATTCTAAATCTAAATCTCTATGATGAACAAACCACCAACGTCTAAATAAATCTACACTTAGACGATATACTTCTCTGCCTTCATCAGTGAAAGGATGAAGAATTTTTTTGTCTTTCAAACTTGCTAATGCTCTTGTCATATTAAGACGTGTTTCTGCATTCACTGAATATTTATCCCATAATCGCTTCAGCTCATCCATACTTATACCGCGCTCAATCTGAGTGCTTTCTCTATATAAGTATGAAATGGAAGAAATCAATTGGTGCTCTGCGATATTGTTTGGGTCAATTTGATTGTCGTGAAAATTTGTTTCATCTAAAGATTCCCATGTGTCAAATTTGCCAGGAAGATTCTCGCCAGTTAATACCTTGACCACATAATTCACCTCATTAAATCCTAAATGTCGATGATGTCTCTTAACTGCATATTTGCCACAAGCAAGACATATCCATTGAATCCAATAAGGAACACATCCGGACAATGCTCGAATGTACGCTTTGGCTTTATCATCGAAAATGATTTTGGGGCATGCGTCAATTAATTCATTTGCATATATTTCGTTAATTTGATTAATATGCATAGGTAGTGTATTGTTCATCTGACCAGCTATGTACTCTTTTTCTTTGGGTAAGTCTTTAATATCATAAGTTCCAGAATAAACGAAGCATGCTTTGCCAGTCAAAGCTAAAGTTCTTAATGTCGAAACGAAAGTCGCATCAAGCAATCCTTCCTTAAGCATTAGACGAACAAAGGAGAATTCATCTATTGTGATAAGAGGAATAATGTTATTGGAGTTTAAAACATTTATAATCTTAACAAAATCAAGTTGAGATAATTGATCTGCAGGCGGAAGTCCTTCTTCCCCATAAGAAGAATCTATCTCTTCTGCCAATGCATCAGGTAGAATATTGTAAATATTTGTCTCTAATGCCCAAGCCCAAAATTGTGATGTAGAAGAATTTTTATAAGGAGAATAATTTAAAGACCAGTTGAAAGCATAAATTTTCTTGCGTGGATTTTCTTTAATTGATCGCCCATTTATCCTATTCCTAAGATATTCGAGAATGGACGATTTTCCTGTTCGTGTTAATCCGTAAAGGATATACGTTAATGTACGATCCTTGGAAAGATAGTGGTCGACCAATGTATCTAACACTTTCTCACGACCTTTAAAGATATGCTCCTCTGGTGTCTTCGTAATATCCCAAGGTATGTCTATCTCATCAGATAAAACATCTTTGTTCTCTACTTCATACGTTGCTTGAAATTCAGTCGGGTTCAAATCTTTTCCTTGATATTTTGCAATAAGCTTAAACTTTACGTCAACATTTTGCAATGCAGAAAAGTCCATAGACACAAAATTTTCGCCACAACAGTCGCCTGCAGATAATTCAGTCTCATGATAGATGGTATATTCTTTACCATTAACATTTGCTGATACTGCAAAAGATTGTGCTGTAGAATCCCCGTCATTGGTTACAACAATGCTGATAACCCCATTTCCGTTCTCGTCTTTAGTTATGAATGCAGGCTCGCATGATATATTCAATACCGGAAATGTACTTGCGTCTCTTTCTTCTAGTTGTTTAGAGATATTTATTAACCAATTATTTGTCAAGATCGAGAAAAATATTTTTCCGTAAAATGTGGTAGTGCTGGAGATGTCCTTTTGGGTGTTTAGCAAAACCTGTTGAGATCTCACAAGCGAACGTGTTCGTTCATTTTCTTTTCTACCTGCATATGGTTTTAGTATTTCAATAACTTCATTGACAGCAGTAATAGCTTTTAGGTCAGTGGAAGTAAACAATTCTCTATAGTTTTCTATTTTTTTGAATATTAATTCAAATGTTGAGATGTCAAAAGAACTATATTGCCATTTTAAGCAATCTTCAATTATTTCGTTTATTCTATTAAGGCTATCCTGTCGATGTTCGAAAATTTTGTGCAAAAATGTGCCAGGCTGCAAATCGGAAGATATTTCAGATTTTTCAATATCATTAAACAAAGAGAAAGATTCTTCCTTAAATTTGGGACTACCAAATCTGGAAATAAATGGAGACAAACCATCTTTGTCTTTATATAATGTGTTCCAGGCTCCTTCAGCAGCAGTACCAACGGAAATACAAGTCTTAAACAAAATTCTTTTTTCCTCTAATCCATCAGCCTTAATACAATCTAATTGTAATTGATTTAGCGTCCATTGTTCCCAGTTATCTGCAGGAGTTTTGCCTCCTTCTATGTTAGAAACAACAATAGAAAGTTGCAAATATTTTAAAAATAATTCTTGTAGATAATTTTTTTCTTCTAAAACATTGAAGATGCCCAACGATTCAAGATAGTAGCTACACGCACTGTCACGATACGCTTGTAATTCGATGAGTTCACCGCTATTATTCCTAATTAGATTAGCAAACTTCGCATACATACTATGTCCCTTTAATCGTGCATAATATGCGACCGAAATCTTATACATGATTGTTGAGGTTTGCTTTGAATTGTAATATGCTCCTGCTGCCTCTAAGAACAATTGGGCTTTTTCTTCGAATGACTCTGTTGAATTATTTCTATTGTTTTGAGCCTTTCCAAATAATTGTTCAGCAGGAATAATTGCATTAACTGGAAGCAATTCTTGACGTTTCGCTTCTTGTCGTACATCTTCCAATAGCATTCTGCTGATACTATCATCATTAGTGTTCGTATTTTCATTACTGATTGGGATATCTTGTGCATCTCTTTTTAATTCTGCTGTATTTTCACCCATTTGAAATATTGAATCTCTCAATTTTGAGATGGCATTATTATTAGGTCTAAGGCTTTCTGCATACAAAATGGCTTTCAGTGCTTCGTCTTTATTTTGCTCTTTCAAATAGAGACGAGCCATTGTTATATACAAATGGCAAAGGCTGCTTTCACTAGCGTCTTCTTGCTGTTCTGTTAGAATAATAAGGAATGCAAGAGATTGCAATGCTTCGGATGTGTGGTCTAACGCAATCTCAGTATTAACAATTCTGTCAAGGTAACTTCTCAAATATTTTGGAGTTGGTCTGCTGGTATTTATGATTTGATAAGAGCGTCTAAGACATTCTTCTTTTTCTCCGTTACGTATTAATGTATCAAGCTCTTTCTCTAATTGTTTACATTTAACTTCGCTTAAATTTATGAGTTTTTTATTTATGAATTTGCTAACTTCTGCCGAATACAAAATCATCGGCTTTGACAATTCCGAAATAGTGACATCGTTTGGTGTAGAAGAGGAAGACATGTTTTTTCCCCCAGAATGCGCATCAAGATCTATTTTCCCCAAGACCTTCAGTTTGGGTAATCCATCTCCCTCTAACAATTTCTCTGTTTCTGTTTTGTATATGTGTGTTTCTTGAGATACTTTGTTTCCTGAATATATGCTATTGGCCTCTTTATTATTTTCAAGGGGTTCTTCTTGCTCTGAGAAATTATCGCACTCAAGATTTAACTGCCCCAAGAAATCTTTTACTTTCTTCTTGAAATTCCTTATCTCAAGATAAACTTCTGGGTTTGTCGTTATTTCTTTCATCAAATAAGTTAAGATGGACATAATTTGTGCCCTTTTTGCTTGAGTGATATTCTGACTATTAGATATGGCTTTGTGGAAGAAACCAACAAGTCCTCCATAAGTCATTTCAACGATAGAATTATAACATTTGCCTTTTGTCCCTATATTCCCACAATACACACGTTTTCCAATAGTACACTCTTTCTTCTTGTAGCCAACAATGCGGGGTTTTACACAAGTCGCAATTTCACCACTGTCTTTTATTATTGTTAGACCGAGCTTATCAACTTGAGTAATTGTGGAATTGGTAGATATTAATGTTTCTTTGTCGATATTAGAGAGCTCAAATATGCGTAAAAAGAAAGCTTCTGCCTGTTGTGCTAACAGTTCTGTTGAGATTTCGTTCGTATCAATTAATTCAATGCTGTCTATTGCGGAGGTTCTAATCTTTACCCATTTCTCATCGATCAATGCAAGGGTAACAAAGTGTCGATCCATAGTTTTTAGTACGCCAGAATTACTATTACCATTAAAAGTAATTTTAATAGAATATCCCTCCTTAATTCCATCCATCAACTCATTATTTGCACATAAATCATTTCCACATTGTGGGCACATTTTTGCATGTATAGAAATTTCTTTTCCGCAATCTGGGCAAGGAAATAATTTAGTATTTGATGCTTCATCGAACTTTTTTTCGTTATTGATTTTATTTATCACAATGCTTTTCATTTCGCTATCGTCTTTACAACTATTATCAAATAACTGTTCTGCATATAAATAAATGTTTTGAGCAATCCTTTGAAGTCGAATACCCGTCCATTGAATTCGATTTCTTTTTGATGCAATATTCTTGATTAATTTAGTCTCTAGTATCTGGTGAAAGCTAAATATTACATCATATACCTCAAAATACATACATTTCTGTGCATTATCATAAAACAAATATGTTTCTGTGAAAGAACTTGGATTTTGCAGTATTTTATCAGCAATTTTACTTACACGAGTCTTTATAAAAGCGTGAGATAATTGAGATTTGTGTTGTGCTGTTTTAATTGCAGCATTAAGCAAATTCATTGCTGTTAGAAAATAGAATAATGAATCAGAATTATTTACACTAATCCTGTTTATTATGTTAATAGCATTAACAACAACATCATCATCTATAGGCTGTATTTCGTCCTCTGACAACTGGTTGTATAACTTAAAGATATGTTCTGATATATGGCTCATAGTCGCAAGATTTTAAATTTTTATCCACTAGCAATTCTTGAATATTTACTTGCAAAATTACGAAATCTTAGATTGCGTCTGATGATCAGGTCGCTTGTGCTAATACACAATCTGTTAACAATAACATGGTTACGTCCAACTTGTGCTGCAATCCATATATATGTGCGTCCCACATCTGTCAAAGCTCCTTTTATATTATTCAACTTTTCTGTTAGAAATAATATTTGACGCAAATTTTCTATTTTTCCCCACATTATAAATCTGTTCTAAACAATGATTCAGGGGAACATAGCATTCCATTCCTTTCGCCTCTACAAAGGCTTTTGCTTTGTAAAGCGTCCGTCCATACGAAACCCTTAGTACGAACCATTGTTTGTTTCCGGCAGGCACATTTTCTACCGACACCCCATTCCTGATATCATCAGAAGTGGAGGGCGTGCGGGAGGTAAGTCCTGCACTTGGACACGATGAGCCAGTGTCGGATGGCTGCCCATTATGCAATGAAGCGTCTGTCTTTTGAGACAGGTTGGTAGTATCTTCCAATGTTGTTCAGAGGTTAGATTAAAACCAATAGACTAATTCTTGATAGAATTGTCATAATTAGACTACAAAGATAGGAAAACTAAACAAGAATGGAAAAAGAAAACAAGGAAAATATTTGTGCTGTGGAGTTTTTAAATTTATTAGGGCTGTTTGTTGTCAATAGAACGGCAAACAGCCCAAATGAAAATGTGTTTTATGTAAGTACATAACTACTGTGACATTCCACGTTTCTTCATATCTTCATGGTCGCAACCGAAAATAATGTTCACCAAATTGTTATGGCTATTTTGTTCCATATACTCCCAGCTGTCATTATCTTAAACATACTTCTGCCAGACTGGAGCATACTTTCTCCAACTGTTCTGCGTGCAAAAGGCCGTCTGTGTATTCTTGGGGTATAGCATGGTAGCCGTACTTCGCTCCGAGGATGGCACACGCCACTGCGGCATTCGTATCTCCTCCTGCATTCACAACGGCAAGCAATCCTTCTGAAAATCTTCGTCTTCTTACATCCTTACTATTCTTCCCTTATTACCACTGTCACGCCGCGTGCAGCCTGCGCTCCCATTACCAGCGCCTGCTCTATGTCGGCAGTCTTTGATGGTCCAGAGATGAATGTGCCGAGTCCGGTTTCTGGCATGCAGATGCGGTCGTATGCCTCGTGCATGTTGTTCACGATGCCGCTCTTCGGGAGGACGATGACCAGATATTCGCTGATGAAGCAGACTGCTTTCTCCTTCATGTCCTGCGGAATCCAGACGCAACCATTCTCCGCCACTCCAATCTGTCCGTACACCACTCCTACGTCGGTGCCGTTAAGGTCTTGCGCCTCTGCCACGGTGTCGGGATTGATGGTGGCGATGGTGAGTTCTGCGATGTTAGAGGCGATGGTCTTTGCCTCAGGATAGGCGTTTCTTACGATGTCGTCGAGCTTTTCGTTCGGCTTAGCCATCACCACTTTGCTGCCCACCGACATGCTCATATCCACAAAGTGCTTTATCGTGTCGTCGTACGATATGCCGTCTATCGGTGTGTTGGGCATCGGATACTGTTCGTGTGTGTTGCGTCGCAACTTCTCCAATAGTTCGTCTTTGTATGTCATTGTTCTTTCTGTTCGTTTTGGTTCAGTTTTCCTTTCTTCCACATTGTCTGGAACGACTCATTCGCAAATTTCGGCATTGCGTGTCCCACGCCCCACGGATTGAGTGAGCGTATGTGCGTAAGGCTGTCAGGTATGAGGTTGGCAAGAGGAGCCAGACGCAAGGCTGAAGAATAGAGTAGGGGATGGTTGAAGAGTTCTTCCATTCCCTTTGACATGCACTTCTTCATCGTGTCCGCCTTGTGCAGCGAGTCGAGTTTCTGTCTCCACATATAGACCTGCGAACCGGGGTTCACCTTAGCCGGGCATACGTTGTCGCATGAGAGGCAGAGCGTGCAAGCGCTGACGTTGTCGCTGTAGCGTGACGCATCGTGCAGCATACCAAGGTTGATGCCGATAGGTCCGGGGATGAAGTAGGTGTATGAGTAGCCACCCGAGCGGCGGTATACGGGGCAGGTGTTCATGCAGGCTCCGCAGCGAATGCACTTCAGTGTTTCCCAATGCTCGTCGTTGGCAAGGATGTCGCTTCGTCCGTTGTCCACGAGGATGACGTGCATCTCCGCTCCCGGTCTTGCCTGACGGAAGTGTGAGGTGTATGCCGTTGTGGGCTGTCCGGTAGCAGAGCGGCAGAGCAGTCGCTGGAATACGGCGAGCGACTTGTAGTCGGGCACAATCTTCTCTATTCCCATTGCCACGAGATGTAGCTTGGGCATTGATGTTGACATGTCGGCGTTGCCCTCGTTGGTGCAAACCACGATATCGCCGGTCTTTGCCACGCCGAAATTGCATCCGGTCATTCCTGCTCCTGCTTCCATAAACTGGTTGCGCAGATGCTTGCGTGCGCATTGCGTAAGGTATGTCGGGTCGTAATTGCCTTTCTCCGTGCTGATGCCTTTCTCCTCGAACATCTGTCCCACCTCTTCTCGCTTCAGGTGTATGGCAGGCATTACGATGTGGCTCGGCTTCTGATGGAGCAGTTGCAGGATGCGTTCGCCAAGATCGGTCTCCACGACGTCTATGCCATGATTCTCAAGGAATGGGTTCATGGCACACTCCTCGGTAAGCATCGACTTGCTTTTCACCATCTTCTTTACGCCATGACTTTGCAGTATGTCGAGCACGATGTTGTTAAAGTCGTTGGCGTCTTTAGCCCAATGCACAATGACGCCACGGCTCTCCAGTTGCGTGCTGAACTCCTCCAGATAGTCAGCCAAGTGCGTTACGGTGTGCTGTTTTATCTGGCTGGCATGTTCGCGCAGCTCCTCCCATTCTGACAACCCTGACGCCATGTTGTCGCGTTTTTGTCTTAGCGACCAGAAGGTGGCGTCGTGCCATGTGGTCTTTGCTCTGTTGTCGTTGAAGCGTCGTGCCGCTTCTGAATGTATTGTGCTCATAGTCCTGCTGCTAATATTTCTACCACGTGTATGAACTTTATAGGCTTGTTCTCCTTCTTTGCGATGCCCTGCATGTGCATAAGGCATGACGAGTCGGGACCGGTGATGTATTCCGCTCCCGTAGCCATGTGACGTTCTATCTTGTCCTCTCCCATGCGTTTCGACACGTCCGGCTCTTCTACGGAGAACATACCTCCGAATCCGCAGCACTCGTCTTTTCTCTCCGGCTCACGGATGGTGATGCCGTCCACGAGTTTAAGCAAGTCGATAATCTTGTTGAACTGCGGCACTTGTCTTTCTGAGGGCGACGACAGTCCCAGTTCGCGTACGCCGTGACACGAGTTATGTACGCTGACTATGTGCGGGAAGTGAGCCTTGAGGCTTGTTGGTTTTACGACGTCGTGTAGAAACTCTACCACGTCCATTGTCTTCTTTGACGTGAGACATTCGTGATTGCCCTTGGCAAGTCGTGGATGATAAAACTTGACAAAAGCCGCGCACGATGCCGATGGTGCAACCACGTAGTCGAACTCCTTGAAGAGGTCGTCGAAGTGTCGTGAGATGTCCGTAGCCATCTTCTCAAAGCCGGCGTTTGCCATAGGTTGTCCGCAGCAAGTCTGCTTGAGAGGGTAGGTGACGTCGAGTCCGAGGCTTGTCAGGAGCTTGTACGTTGCCACTCCCACTTCCGGATACAATGCATCGACGTAACATGGAATAAACAATCCTATCTTCATAATGTCTTTAAAACCCTATTAGCGTGTAAAAAGTGTTCTTCTTTTTTGTTGTTTTTATTTGTTGGCAAAAGTAATAATAAAAAATGAAAATGTTTATCCGTTATTATTTATTAAAAGTTAATTTTACGGTGTAGCGAATGATTGGCTATTTAAAGTGAATTAGAAGAATTGGAATCATAATATCATCATCCCGTCCTGTAACACCCCGGTACGTGAAAAACATATCTCTCAATAATGAAGAATATCGCAACGATAGAATTTATCTATGAAAGTATAGTTGGTGTCTTTGATGTATCTATAATAAAAGCATTATCTTTGTACGCGAAATCGAAACATCAATTTAAAGAACAAGTAAGACAATATGGAAACGAGAAAAGAAATAGCGGCAGAAAAGAAACGTTGCGGTTCACATAATTGCACACAGGCTGTGCTTTGCACCTACCACGACTTCACCGGAATGGAAGAAGAAACCATTAAGAATGCGGGCAATGCCTTTGCGGCTGGTATGGGTAATATGGATGGAACTTGTGGCGCCCTCGTTGGAGCTGGCATCGTACTCGGACTTGCCACTAAGGACAAGGCAAAGTCTATAAAGGGCATGAGGCAAATTATGGATAAATTTAAGCAGCGCAATGGTGCCACACAATGCAAGCTGCTAAAAGGTGTGGGCACAGGAAAGGTGCTTCGCGAATGTCCACTTTGCGTGGCTGACGCATCTGAATTCCTGGAAGAAATACTGGAAAAGGAAGGCTGCCGAAAGTAAGCTGTAGAATCTATACGACATTCTTATATATCAAACCATTATACCCAACAACGACATGGCTAAGTATAAAGCAATTAACGAGCAGGACCGCTGCGTGGCATGTGGTCAATGGGAATACCGCTACTAAGCAATACGGTTGCATTGGAATGGCGTGCTGTTGGCACTACTTTACAAAGTTATACAATTTCGTGGAATGAAAAAGCATTCTTGTTGATTTTTTTTCGTTTACACGGATATTATTCGTATATTTGCAACCTATTTTTAAAATCAAGATAACCTATTAAATGTCAAAAAGATTTCTAACCCTCGCTGCAATGTTCATGCTTGCAGCCTCTGCTTTCGCCGTGCCGGCGAAGCGTGTGAAGCGTCAGGTGCAGCAGCCTGATGGCTCCGTGCTCACAGTGATGTTGCGCGGCGACGAGAATTTCCATTACACAAGTACAGAAGATGGTCAGCCGTTGGTGCAGCGTGCTGATGGTGCATATTGCTATGCTACGCTCGATAGCAACGGTAAGTTGACTGCGTCTGCGCAGGTGGCTCACGACGTTGAGAGTCGTGGTGCTGCAGAGTTGTCGTTCTTGAACTACTACACTGCCGAATCGCAGAAGGTGCGTTCGCTCGGTATGGAGCGTGCTAAGCAGCGCAACGCTCGCCGCATGGCTCGCCTCGCTAAGCGTGGCGTGGTTGATGCTTCGGGCAAGCCGGTGCGCAGGGTTATGGCTGGTGCTACTGGTGGCGAAGGTATAGGCGTCACGGGTAAGCGTAAGGGCCTTGTAATCCTCGTGAACTTTAAGGATAAGAAGATGCAGTCGAAGCACACTCAGGCTGAGTGGAACGACTATTTTAACAAGGTTGGCTACAATAAATACGGTAACAATGGCTCTGTTCACGACTATTTCTATGCGCAAAGCTATGGCAAGTTAGACCTTGAGTTCGACGTAATAGGTCCGGTTACAGTGTCGAAGAACATGGCATCATACGGTGCTAATGATGCTCAGGGCAACGATATTGACCCTGCAGGTATGATTAAGGAGGCTTGCGAATTGGCTTATGCTAAGGAGAAGATGGATATGTCGCAGTACGACTGGGATGGCGATGGTGCTGTCGACCAGGTGTACGTGATTTATGCTGGCTATGGTGAGGCTGCAGGTGGTGACGCGAATACCATTTGGCCTCACGAGTGGGACATACAAGGTGGAGGTTACAGCCTTGTGCTTGGCGGTCAGCGCATCCGTACATACGCTTGCTCGTCGGAACTGAATGGCGGCTCTGGTACATATATCAGCGGTATTGGTACTGCTTGTCACGAGTTCAGCCACTGTATGGGCATCCCCGACTTCTACGACACAGCAGGAAGCAGCTTCGGTATGGACGCATGGGACTTGATGGACTACGGTTCGTATGGCGGTGATGGTTATGAGCCTACTGGATATAACACTTACGAGAAGTGGGTGAGTGGCTGGATTGAGCCTACTATCCTCACCGAGCCTTGCTACATAAAGAATATGAAGCCGCTGAGCGATGCTCCTGAGGCGTGCGTTGTGTTCAACGAAGCGAACAAGAACGAATACTATATCTTCGAGAACCGCCAGCTGAAGGGCACCGACGTTGCTCTGCCTAACCACGGTATGCTTGTCATACACGTCGACTACGACCAGAAGGTGTGGTTTGACAATGAGGTGAACAACACGTCTAACCACCAACGCTTCACTGTTGTGCCTGCCGACAACAAACTTACGTCGGAGACAGTATCCGGCGATACATACCCTGGCACTACAAAGTCGACCGAGCTAACCGATACCTCGAAGCCGGCTGCTACATTGTTCAACGCTAATAGCGACGGACGCAAGTTCCTCGGCAAGCCAGTGACAGAAATCACGGAGAAGGATGGTCTTATCTCGTTCACATTTATGGGCGGTGTTAATCTCGATGCACCACAGCCGAAGTTGATGAACATGACCGAGACATCGTTCACCGGCGGTTGGAACGCAGTGGATGGAGCCGAAAGCTACACTGTAGAACTGCGCGAGAAGAGCACTCAGCCTTCTGTAGATGAGGCTGTTAAACTGAGCGAAGACCTCAGCAAATGGGGCGAGAAACTTGCAGTAGAGGGCACAATCGATATTTCTGCCAACCTCGATAGCAAGATGCAGAATAAGGGCTGGACAGGAGATAAGGTGTTCGAGTGTCCGGGTTGTGCAAAGATTGGTACTGCAAAGAAGCAGGGCAACCTCACTTCGCCTCTCATTACCGACAACTCTTCGGCAAGTGTAACCGTTCGTCTCTCTGCAAGCGCATACGCTAAGGATGCTACTGATATTACAGTGTCGCTCCTCGATAACGATGATGCAACAATCGCTGAGCAGACAATAAAAATGGATGGCACAATGGCTACAATCGTACTCGATAATGCCGACATGAAAGACTACAAGGTAATGGTGCAGCCGAAGAAGCGTGGCTACCTCTTCTTTGTGGGTATCTACGACGGCAACTACTCGGCTGAGGACTTCCTGAGCATGAACGTCGCTCCGAAGACAGTAATGAAGGCTGCTGCACAGCGTTTCACGGGCATAAAGACTACTTCGTATAAGTTCGATAAGCTCACAGCTGGCACTGCATATCAGTGGCGTGTGTGCGCCGTAGCAGGCGACGCAATGTCGAAGTGGAGTGCTTGGCAGACTGCCGACCTCGCTACTTGGAGTGGCATCAACGGCGTGACTGAGAACTTGACACAGCTTGCTGCCGGCGACCTCGTAAAGGTTTACTCTTCTGTAGGCACTGCTCTCGGCACTATGACTTACGGCGACTTCTGCCGCATGGCGCTGCCTGCTGGTGTTTATGTAGTGAAGAGTGCAAAGACTACACTTAAGGTGACAAAGTAAGAAGCTTTATAGGGGCGTAATCGCCCCATAAAGTGGATGTATAGTGATACAAAAAAGCCTGTTGGAGCATTGCTTCAACAGGCTTTTTTGTATCTTATAAGGTAGTGTTACTAAAGAGACTATGATCTTTAGAGCTCACTGTGCAATTTACTTAACGATGATTTCGTCGGTGAAGAGCCAACCGCCATCCTCTGTTGTGCTACCCTGCACACGGATGTAGCGTGTCTTTGCATTGCCCTTCCACGCAAGGTTGCGGAAGCCGAGCTGAATGTCGCGGTCTACTTCCGACTTCTTATTATACACCTCGGTGAAGTTCTGACCGTCCTCGCTGAACGAAATCTTGTACTCTGACGGGAAGAACACCCATGCGCCGTAAGCCTGCATGAAGTCGGCAGCTACGGTAGAGATCTTCTGTACCTTGCCGAGGTCGATAGTAAGGTCGAGGCAGTAGCCCTTGTTGCCGAGGAAACCCTGCCACTTCTGGTCGCCGTATGTCCATCCACCGTGCTGTCCGTCGACGAGAGTCTTGTCGCCCTGCGCCTTGTACTTGTCCTCGTAGCGGTGGTTGAAGGTGATGTTGCAACCTATCGCCTTGTGCTTTGTGGTCTTGAACGACTCTGGACGTTCGCCGCGTTCCTTCTTCAAGTCGAAGGTGTTCACACCTTGCTTGTGCAGACGCTCGCACTCTACGATTGCACGCTTGCGGAACTCAGGATAATCCTTTTTCTTTGTACCGTTCCATCCAATCTCGGCGATGGCGAGCGCACGCGGATAGAGCATATACTCTACGTGCTCTGCTGTAGGCACGTATTCGGTCCAGAGGTTAGCCTGCACGCCAGTAATCTTGTTGCGTACTTCCTCGGGCAGTGTGCCACCAGGAACGTAGCTGTACACCTTTTCGAGTGGGAGAAAACCACCGATAGCCTCGGGCTGAGTGTCGGGAGCATCCTGATAGTAGTCGAGATACCAGTAGCCGCTGGGCGAGAGCACCACGTCGTAGCCATGGTCGATAGCCTCCTGCGCCTTTTCAAGACCGCGCCACACCATCACGGTGGTGTTCTTGGCGAGGTTGCCGGCTATCACCTCGTCCCAACCCACGAGCTGTCGACCGTGGTCGGTGAGGAACTTGCCAAAGTGAGCGATGAGGTGCGCCTGCAGACCATCCTTGTCTGTGCCGAGCTCCTTCATCTTCTGCTGGCAGAGCGGACAAGAAGGCCATGAAGCCTTGTCTGCCTCGTCGCCACCGACGTGGATGTATTTCGATGGGAAGATGTCCATCACCTCTTTCAGTACGTTCTCGAGGAAGTCGTATGTAGCCACGCTGCCCGGGCAGAAGTCCATCTGCTTGTAGGGTTCGTGCGTGCAAGAGAGCTCCGGGTAAGCGGTGAGTACCTCTGCCGAGTGGCCCGGCATCTCAATCTCGGGCACGATGGTGATGCCACGCTCCGCAGCGTACTTCACGAGGTCGCGCAGCTCGTCCTGAGTATAGTAGCCACCATATGCGCCCTCTTCGCCTTCATTCTTGTACTTGCATCCGAGTTTGCTCCACTCCTTCCATGTCTTTCCTTCGCGCCATGCAGCAATACTGGTAAGGCGAGGGTAGCGTTTTATCTCGATGCGCCAGCCTGCAGCGTCAGTGAGGTGGAGGTGGAGGCGGTTGAACTTATACTGTGCCATCACGTCAATCTGCTTCTTGAGGAAGGAGATTGGCTGGAAGTGGCGTGACACGTCGAGCATCAGCGAGCGCCACTTGAATGCGGGAGCATCATGAACGTCGCACGCCATGATGCCAGTCTTCTGCTTCAGCTGCTCTATGGTCTGCCAGGCGAAGCGGAAGCCGTCGGCAGAAGCGGCACTGATGAGCAGTGTGTCCTTAGTGATGTGGAGGTTGTAAGCCTCGGGCGACGTAGCGTTGGCGAGGCGTGTGAAGCGTACCACCTGCTGAGCGTTGTTGTCAGCCTTTGCTGACCACTGCTTCGAGTAGATGTTCTCTGCATCCGCGCCAACCTCGTTGATGAGTTTCACCTTTGTTGTTGCGGTGCTGAACGCGCCCTTGCCTGCATTGAACGACTGCGGCTTTGGTAGCAACGACTGTGCCGATGCAGCTTGAGCGGTAATCATGCAGCCGAAGAGTAGGGCTGCTAATGGTTTGTTTGTCATTTTATAGTTATCAGTTTTTAAATTAGTATCTTTAAGTGTTCTCCTGCGTGTTTCTTGCAAGAAACACGCAGGCTTATCTGTCTATGAAGTAGGCAGCGAACGCCAATGCTATCATTATAATAGCAATGGTGAACACCACGATGTATGCAACTTTTGCGTACAGCTTCTTTCTTTGTATAGCCTTTAGGCTTTGTTCACGAAAAGTGTCAATGCCATCTTTCTTATGGCTATGTCTATGCTTATACTTGTGTTCCTGCATAATGCGAGTATATGTTAACAGCTTGTGTCGTTTGATAAATCTGAATAGAGGAGAGTGATTTAGAACTTCACGTCGAGCTGAAGGTCGAACATGTTATAGTTCGACTTGTTCAGGCTACGGTCGTTGACGCGAGCATATTCTGCTGCAATCATTACGTGCTTGCCAATCCAGTAGTTGGCACCAATCTCGTACTGAGTCTTCGATGTGTGCCAATCGGCTTGCGGACGGTAGAGGTCGTAGCGAGCCTTTGCATAGAGTTTCTTGCTGATAACCGGTGCAATCATAAGTGCGTAGAAACCGTCAGCCTTGTCACCTGCAGCGTAGTTGATGGTGCAGTCGGTTTCCTTGCCAGAAGCGTTTGAGGTCTTGAAGCCGTAGCCCTGACTGTGGATATACTCCGAACGCACGGTCCAATCGTGGGCTGCATACTCGGCGCTGATGGCGTAGCGGTTCTTCTCAAGCGAGCGCACACCGTTCTTAGCTACAGCGTTTCCGTTAGCGTCTACCTCAGTCCATGTACCCTTGCGAGCATACGAGCCGGTCCAGCCGAATGCACCGATGCGCAGGCCCTTCACGGGAGCCACCCATACGCCGCCGATGATGTCCTTGCGCTGGTCGACATCCTTCATGTTAGTGCCCTGACCATTGAACACGCCCACCTGATAGTGGAGGTAGTGGTGTCCGTCGTTAGCCTTGAGCAGGTCGCCCTGCAGCTGCACGCCGATGTCGCGTCCGTTGCTTGAGTGTTCGCCGTTGCGGTCGCTGAAGCCAGCGAGCTTAAGCACGTTCTGCGAGTAGCTCATAAAGCCCTGCGTAACGGGGTGCATGGGGTTCTCGAAGGTGAACGGACGCTTGAACTGACCTGCCTTCACCTTGAACGCATCGTACTTTTGCCACTCGGCGAAGGCATCGACCATACGTGGTGCCACGGTGAGGTTAGAGGTGTTGCCGTTCACCTGCAGCTGCGCCTTCCAGTAGAAGTCCTTTGCCACGCGTCCTTCGAGTGCCATACGCACCATACGGATGTTGAACGAGTTGATGTCCTTTTCGCCCTTGTTGCTTTCCTTGTCGCTGTACTGATACTGCGACATGATGTAGCCGCTGAACTTGATGTCGCTAAGCACCTTCAGCTTCGCTTCTTTCTCTTGTGCTGACACACTGCCGAAAGCGAGAGCGGCGAGTGCGAGAGTTGCTAATGTTTTCATTATGAGTTTTGAATTTTGAGTTTTGAATTGTTCTTTTGGAAAAAAAACCTACGGCTTTTCTTCCAAAAGAACTACGTTCTCCACGTGCGGCGTATGCGGGAACATATCTACCGGCTGCACCGCCATCACTTTGTATGCCACGTCGAGCGCCTGGAGGTCGCGTGCCTGCGTAGACGGGTTGCAGCTTACGTAGACGATGCGCTTCGGGTGGGCGCGCAGGATAGTGTCTATCACGTCCTGGTGCATACCGGCGCGTGGTGGGTCGGTGATGATCACGTCGGGGCGTCCGTGCTTCTGGATGAACTCGTCGTTGAGGATGTCCTTCATGTCGCCGGCGTAGAACTTGGTGTTGCTGATGTTGTTCACCTCAGAGTTCACCTTTGCGTCCTCGATAGCCTCGGGCACGTACTCGATGCCTATCACCTGGCGCGCCTGACGCGCCACGAAGTTGGCGATGGTGCCCGTACCGGTATAGAGGTCGTACACCAGTTCGTCGCCGGTGAGCTTGGCGAAGTTGCGTGCTACCGAGTAGAGGTGGTAAGCCTGCTCGGTGTTGGTCTGGTAGAAGCTCTTCGGACCAACCTTGAAGCGCAGGTCCTCCATCGTCTCGAAGATGTGGTCGTTGCCCTTGAACACAGAGAGGTCGAGGTCGCCGAAGGTGTCGTTGCACTTCTGGTTGTCGACGTACATGAGCGATGTTATCTCGGGGAACTTGTCGGCGATGTGCTGCAGCAACGCCTTGGCGCGCTGTTCGTCGCCCTCCTCGTCGTAGTGGAACTGGATGAGTACCATCCACTCGCCCGTGTTCGAGTTGCGTATCATGATGTCGCGCAGCAGTCCGTGCTGCTGTCTGAGGTCGAAGAACGTCATGCCGGTAGAGTAGGCGTAGTCGCGTATGGCGTTGCGAATCTTGTTGTGCAGGTCGTCCATGAGCCAGCACTTCTCGATGGGGAGGATCTTGTCGAAGGCACCGGTGATGTGGAAACCGATGCCGTTCATGTTGTCGAACTGCGTGCCTTCGGCAATCTGCTCGCGTGTGAGCCAGCGCTTGTTGCAGCATCCGAACTCCAGCTTGTTGCGGTATTCCTTGATGTGTACCGAGCCCATGATGGGCATGAACTCCGGCAGCTCTATCTTTCCGATGCGTGTGAGTTGGTCGAACACCTGCTGCTGCTTAGCCTTCAGCTGCTCCTCGTAGGGCAGGTTCTGCCATTTGCATCCGCCGCAGATGCCGAAATGCTCGCACATTGGCTCCGTGCGTACGTCGCTCTTCTTGATGAAGCGTATTACTTCCGCCTCGCAGTAGCTGTGTTTCTTCTTGCGTACCTGCAGGTCAACCACGTCGCCGGGCACGGCGAACGGCACGAAAACAACCATGTCGTTGACGTGTGCCAGTGATTTTCCTTCGGCAGCAACCGCCTCAATAGTTACGTTCTCGAGTATTGGTAGTGGTTTCTTCTTTCTTGACATTATTATATATGTATTATTTTAAAATGCAAAATTAGAAAAATAATTTGAGATTTTAAAATAATATACAAAAAGTTGGAATAAGAAGGGTGAATTGCGCAGAAAATCAAACAGTAGGAGGAGGGTGTGTCAAAACTCCCTGATTCTTAAAAAAATCACAAAGCCCTG
>OGKG01001435.1_pt1 | contig 28669 bp, 33 predicted proteins | sample 1572201 | NCBI WGS metagenome assembly OGKG01 (sample SAMEA2582146, study PRJEB24529) | metagenome | biome: Human gut stool | place: China | collected 2011 | reverse complement strand
TTATGATACCGCTATGAATACCGCACTGGAGATGATCGACAAGCTGCGCGATACCACCCAGAGCCATGATCGCTGCAGTGTGGTCGAGGTCATGGGCCGCAACGCCGGTTACATTGCACTGAACGTCGCCATTGCTTCCGGCGCTATGGCGGTTCTGCTGCCGGAAAAAGAGTTCGATATGCAGCACGACATTCTGGATAAGATCGTGGAGACCCAGCGCACCGGTAAGCGCCACTTCATCGTCATCGTGGCAGAGGGCATTGGCCACTCGCAGGAGATCGCCAACGAGATCCAGGCCCGCACCGGCATCGACACCCGTGCTACCATTCTGGGCCACGTCCAGCGCGGCGGTTCTCCCACTCTGCGTGACCGTGTAAACGCTTCTGCGATGGGTTATCATGCAGTCTGCCTGCTGGAACAGGGTAAATACAACCGCATCGTCGGTATGAAAGGTGAGAACCTCGTGGACTACCCCGTGGATGAAGCTCTCGAAATGACCAAGAGCCTTGATCCTGTGCTGATTGACGTTTGCAATACCATTTCCATCTGATATTTCATTCAGAAGAATACGAACTTGAAGAACTCCAGAGCCTTTCTGGGGTTCTTTTTTTGTTGTCTTGAAGCTGCGATTGCAAGATGGACACAAAAATCCATGCCCGATTTTATCAAAAATAATATCGGTATATCGCTATATAATTCGAATATAACAATTTGTATTTTTCAGTTATTGATTTTAAATCAACTATCAGAGCTTAAAATCCGACATCCAGAACGCGAAAAATACAGGTTGTATTGAAATGCCAATTTCACGCAATAATTGAGTAGTTTTGTCTGCAACTTCAAAAAATCGGCACCGCTATGCAGAACGTTTTTCTTCTGTCTTGGGGCTGAAAAAGAGGGGCGGTTGTGGTATAATACACTGGTAAAAGAGAGTATTTTCAAAGGGAGAAGGACACCATGTTGGAACTGGAACAGGCAAAGCAGCGTGTGCAGGAGTTGCGCACGGTCATTGAAAAAAACAACCGCCTCTATTACGATCAGGATGCCCCGGAGCTGGAAGATTTTGAATACGATGCCCTGACACGAGAGCTGAAAGAGTTGGAGGCTGCCTATCCGGAGCTGGTCACACCCGCTTCTCCTACGCAGCATGTGGGTGGTACACCCAGCGGGCGCTTTGCCAAGGTGACCCATGCGGTCAAAATGGAAAGCCTGCTGGATGCGTTTTCCTATGACGAACTGCGCGACTTTGACCATCGCGTCCAGGAAGCCGGTGTCACCCCGGAATATGTGGTCGAGATCAAAATTGATGGTCTTTCCTGTAGCCTGGAATATGAAAACGGCGAGCTGGTTCGGGCTTCTACCCGTGGCGATGGTGTTGTCGGTGAAGATGTGACGGCCAATGTCAAAGCCATCCGCCGCATCCCGAAGCATTTGGAGGGAGCTCCAGAGTTTCTGGAGGTGCGTGGTGAGGTGTACATGCCCCACGAAGCATTTCAGAAGCTCTGCGCAGAGCAGGAGCTGCAGGGTGCTGCTCCGTTCAAAAACCCGCGGAACGCAGCCGCCGGATCTCTGCGCCAGAAAGACGCAAAGATCACCGGGAGCCGTGGCCTTTCCATCTTTATCTTTAATGTTCAGCAGATTCGCGGCAAGGAGCTGACCACCCACGCCGAAAGTCTGGATTACCTCAAGAGTCTGGGCCTCCCGGTCTCGCCGCGCTACCACGTCGTTCATGATATTGAGGATGCCATCGCGGAGATCGAACAGATCGGCCAGAATCGTTCCAAGCTCGATTTTGATATGGACGGCGCGGTCATCAAGGTCAACAATTTCGCACAGCGCGATTTGATGGGCTCCACCAATAAATTCCCGCGCTGGGCCATTGCATTCAAGTACCCACCGGAGGTCAAGGAAACGGTTCTGCGCAGCATTGATGTGGCGGTTGGCCGCACCGGTGTCTTGACGCCCACCGCCTGTTTTGACCCGGTTTTCCTCGCCGGCACCACCGTTGCCCGCGCCACTCTGCACAACGAGGATTTCATCAAACAGTTTGGCCTCTGCATTGGCGACACCATTCAGGTGCGTAAGGCGGGCGATATCATTCCGGAAGTCATCGGTGTGACCAGTCATGCAGAGGATGCAGAGCCTTATCAGATGCCGGAGATCTGCCCCTCCTGCGGGGCACCGGTCGTTCATCTGGAAGATGAAGCCGCCCTGCGCTGTGTCAACCCGGAATGCCCGGCCCAGGCTCTGCGCAACCTCATTCATTTTGCATCCCGTGATGCCATGGATATTGATGGCCTTGGCACGGCAGTTGCCACCCAATTGGTTGAAAAAGGTCTTGTCCACTCAGCGGCAGATATTTACACTCTGACGATGGAGCAGCTGCTGACACTGGAAAAATTCAAGGAAAAGAGTGCCGCCAATCTGCTGCAGGCCATCGAGCGCTCCAAGCAGAACAATCTGGACAAGCTCCTCTTTGGCTTTGGCATCCGCAACATCGGGGATAAGGCCGCCGCTTTGCTGGCAGAACATTTTGGCTCCATGCAGGCCATCCGGGAAGCCACCATCGAAAGCATCAGCGAGATCGACGGCTTTGGCGGTGTGATGGCTCAGAGCGTGGTGGAGTTCTTCGCCAAGGACGGAACTACCGATCTTATCCACCGCTTGGCCGACGCGAGCGTTAACATGCAGTGGAAAGGGGAACCCAAGGGTGACAAGCTGGCCGGGAAAACACTGGTGGTCACCGGCACACTGGAAACTCTTTCCCGTAACGAGGCGGAAGCTCTTATCGTGAAGAACGGCGGCAAGGCCAGCGGCTCTGTTTCCAAAAAGACTTCTTATGTCGTAGCGGGTGCGGCAGCCGGTTCCAAACTGACCAAGGCGCAATCCCTGGGGGTGACCGTCCTGACAGAAGCGGAATTCCTTGCCATGCTGGAAAATTAAAATTCAAATCAAATCTTGCAAGCAGCCTTACCGTGGAAAGTGCTCCACCGTGGGGCTGCTTTTTTGCTGCGGTTCTAAATGCAAGCCTGCCGCCATACAGTGAGGACAAGAGGACTAAAAATCCAAAACCGTCCGGAAAGGGGAAATAAAAATGGACGAGTATTACCGCGCGATTCAGTCTCTGCCCAGCTGGCTTTCCCGGCCGCTGGCAGAACTCCCGATTGAACTGGCAGAGCAGGTCCATGAGATTCGGCTGCGGGTGGGCTGTCCGGTGCAGATGACTATTTCCGGCGTTCTCTGCACGTCGGCCTGCGTCCCGGCGCTCCGGCAAATCGTGTTGACCCAGCTGCAGATGGATGAGATTTTCCTCACGCTCTGCGATGGCTCCGTCCACACCCATCAGGCGGAAGTCGCCCAAGGGTATGTCACCCTGCCAAATGGCTGCCGGGCAGGTCTTGGCGGACGCTTTTTTCTGCATCCAACACAGGGCGCGGTTTTGCAGCAGCTCCACTCAGTCAACCTCCGCATTGCCCGGTGGAAATGGATCACTTTACCAGAAGAACTGCGCGGCCTGCTGGAACAAAGGCTGACGGGGGTTCTTTTGATCGGCGAGCCGGACAGTGGCAAAACCACCCTTTTGCGCAGCATAGCTCGGGCACTGGCCGCACAGGACAAAACCGTCTGTGTCATTGATGAACGCCGGGAAATCTGCCCGGGAGCCACCGTCCCTTACGAGCAGAAAACCATGTCCGTTGATGAAATTTCAGGCCTGCCCAAGGCAATGGCTGTCCAGATGGCTTTGCGCACCCTCTCGCCCCAGTTTATCCTGCTGGACGAGCTTGGCGGTACGGAAGAAGTCCGGGTGCTGGAACAGGGAATGTTCAGTGGTGCCGCCATTATTGCCACTCTCCATGCCTCCAGCTGGGAAGAAGCATTCTGCCGCCCACAGCTGCAGGAGTTCCGAGCCTGCGGGGCGTTGCAGGCTGCCGTGCTGCTTCGTGGCCGGGATCATCCGGGTCAGGTTGCCGCGGTGCGGATATTATGACGGCTTTACGGCTGGTGGGCACATTCTTTTTGGTGATGTGCGGCTGGTGCGCAGGGGATGCCGTCTGCATCCGCACGCAGGAGCATCTGGAAGCACTCCGGCAAACCATTGCGCTCCTGGAGGAGATCGAGCAGGAGATCACATTCCGCCGGGCTGACCTGAACATGCTGGCGAAAAAGTTACAGCGTGAGCACAAACTCTTCTGCTCCGCCAAAATGATTCAAACGGCCATTCCACCGCAGAGTTTCTCTCCGCAGGAAGCCGCCTGCTTTGCGGAGTGTTTTTCCGCCCTTGGCCATACGGAAGCAGAACAGGCGTGCAGCAGGCTGGCATTTTATCAAGAGCGCTTCCGCAGCTTTTTGCAGCAGCAGGAAAAAGCCGCACAGAGCCGCCTGGTGCTTGCCCCGAAACTCGGGATACTTCTTGGACTTACGGCAGCCATTCTCCTTTTTTAAAGTGCAAAACTTCGTTTCAAATACAGGGAGGAAACCGGGCAATGGAAATTGATCTCATTTTCAAAATTGCGGCCATCGGCATCATCGTAGCGGTGCTCAACCAGTTGCTGATCCGCTCCGGCCGGGAAGATCAGGCCATGATGACGACATTGGCCGGGCTCGTGGTAGTTTTGTCCATTCTGGTCAAGCAGATCAGCGCATTGTTTGTCACCATAAAATCTTTATTTGCACTATGAGCCTTGCTCTTTCCAGCCTTGCCATTGCCGTGCTGGCGGCAGTTTTGTACGCACTGTTCCAGAAAAGTGCCCCGACTTTTTCACTGCTGGTTTCCATGGCTGCGGCCCTGATTTTGCTGGCCCGGGTCGGGAGTGCCGCGCAAAGTGTTCTTTCCGGGCTTGTCCGGTTGGAGCAGCGCGCCGGCGGAGATGCATACGGCTGTCTGCTGCGCTGTACGGGCATCGTTCTGCTGACCGACTACGCACGGACGCTCTGCGAGGAAGCCGGAGCGGAATCGCTGGCATGGTGCGCTTCGCTGGCTGGGCGGCTTTTGGTGCTGGCGGCGGCGTGGCCGCTGCTGGAAGAGATCGGACAACGGATCTGGAGTGTTCTTGGATGAAACAACATGGATTCAAAAAGCTTCTCTTTGCCCTTTTTCTGGTCTGGACAAGCCTCTGCATTATTACCCCGGCGGCACTGGCTCTGGACGAAACAACTCTATCCGGCATCCCCGGGGCAGAACAGTGGCAGCCTTACCTCGAACAAAGCCCGGTAAGCATTTCGGATTTTGCGGATGCCCCGCTCGATGCCTTAAAAAAGCTCTTCCACGGTTCCATGGCAGCTGCCTTGCAGGAGACACTGCGCGGCAGTACGGATGCGCTGTTATTTTTGCTCCTTGCTGCGCTTTTGTCTTTTCTGACAAGTGAGACCACCAACGGCGAACTGCTTGATCTGATCGCGGCAGGTGGGTGCGGTGTTCTCCTCTGGAGCAAGCTCCTCACGCTTGCGGAACAGCTCTGTGCACAGATGGGAGAGTGGCGCGGCTTTTTGCTGGGGTTTCTCCCGGTCTATGCCGGAGTCCTGACCATGGGTGGGGAAACGGCAGCAGGCAGCGCGGCCAGCGGATTTTTTCTGACGATCCTCTGCTTTCTGGCGCAGTGCCTGACAGCATTTGTCCGGCCCTTGCTGCAATGCTATCTGGCTCTCAGCATGGCCTGCTGCATCAGCACAGATCACGGGCTTGCCGCTTTCTGCCAAAGCACAGGCGCTTTGCTGCGCCAGGCACTTCATTGGGCGGGGAAGTTTCTGGCACTTTTGCTGGGGTTGCAGCGGGTTACAGCATTGCAGCTGGACCGTGCCGCGCTCCGCACAGGCCAGCTTCTGACCGGGAGCGTCCCCATTGTAGGGCAGACTTTAAGCGATGTTTCAGAAGCGTTTCTCGCAGGAATCCAGCTCTTGAAAAGCGGCCTCGGCCTTGCGGCCATTGCGTTTCTTGGGGCGGAATTTTTCCCGCTGTATCTCGGCATGATGCTCCAGCTGGCTCTTTTGTGCGGATGCAGCCTGTTTTGCAGCCTGACAGGGAACATCCGCTGTAAGGCCTTACTGGATTGCTTTGCCGAAGCGGTCCGTTGTATGGCGGCAGCAACTGCGCTTTTCTTTGGATTATTTATAATGGGAACGGTATTTTTGTTTCTTGCGGGAGGTGGGTAAATGCAGCCGTTGGAACGGGCCGTGGCGATTTTCTGTATCGCCTGTATCTGTGCAGAGCTGACCACGCAACTGGCGGGCAGCACCTGGGCCCGGCGGTGCATAAAAGCCGTGGCAGGGCTATATATTCTAGTAGTGTTTGCCCGCACCGTGCCGCAAGCCCATGTGCAGCTCCGGGCGTTTTTAGTTCCAGTGCAGGAGCCGGTTTCCATTGCATCGCCCAAAACGGCCATTTTAGCGCAGACGCAGGCGCAGCTGGAACAGACACTCGCGGAACAGTGGTGCACGAAAACCGGGAGAGAAGCTTCGGTAGCCGTGATGCTGAAAGAGACCGATTCGGTTGTCGCTATTTGTTCCGCACAAATGACGCTCCCGGCAAACTGTACCGCGGAAGAACGGCAGCAGGCAGGTGCCTTTTTGCAGGAAAAGCTTCAGCTGCTGCCGAAACAGATCCGAATCGCTGCAGCGGGGGAGGAAACACCATGAAGCCAGAACTTTCGGAACTGAGGAAGTGGCTGCAAACCCTGCTGAAAAAGCAGAACCGTGCACGGCTTGCATTGGTTCTGGGCTGCATCGCCATGGCGCTCATTTTGCTTTCAGAGTTGTTCCCGGCAAAAGCCCCGGCGGCACCGCAGGCTGTATCTCCGGAGGAGGGTACTTACAAAACACAGCTGGAGCAGCAGCTGACAGAGCTGATCGAGCAGGTACAGGGAGCAGGAAAGACCACTGTGATGCTCACACTGGAAAGCGGGGAGGAGACCGTTTATGCCTTGGACACGCTCTCGGGACAGACCCAGACGCAGCAGACTCATGTGCTGCTGGACGACGGGACCGCACTGGAACAAACTGTTTATCTACCGACCATCTGCGGTGTGGCGGTCGTCTGCGAGGGCGGCGGAGATGTCCGGGTCGCCTCCCGCATCACAGAGCTGGTAGGTGCCCTGCTGGATGTTCCGTCCAACCGCGTCTGTGTGGAGCAGCGCCGTACCCGAAACTGATTTGTATTTGCGATTTGTATTTGCAAGGAGGAACGAACATGAGAGCCACTGCAAAAAGTACGACCCGCAAGGCCACTGCCATTACATTGGCCGCCGCTCTGGTGGTAGCAGTTTACCTTAACTGGCAATATTCCCGCACCGGAGTCAGCCTGAATGAAGATGCTGTCAATGTTTCAGCCGCTGTGGTCGAGACAGAAGAGGAGGCTGTTGCGGCTTCTCCCATCACGGATGGGTTGATGACGGAAGCAGAAGCGGTTTCCAGTGCCAACAAGAATTACGGCGAGGCACAGCTTGTCAGCGTGGCAAACGACTCCGGCTCCAAATTTTTTGAAGAAGCCCGCCTCAAGCGGGAAAAAGCCCACGATGCCGCACTGGATACCATCCAGAAAACGCTCAAAAGCTCCAACCTCTCCGCCGAGGAAAAGAAATCCTACGCGCGGCAGCTGACCGGAAACCTGGAAGACCTCAATGCGGAAAATGAGATCGAAACGCTGGTCAAAGCCAAAGGCTTCGCGGACTGCCTGTGCTTTTTGCAGTCCGGCCGGGCTGATCTGACCGTCATGACCTCCGGCGACGCTCTGACCGCCGCGCAGGTGGCACAGATCCGGGACATCGTTTTGAGTAAAAGCTCTGTGACCGCCCAGAATATCACTGTGGTAGAAGTGAAGTAAGGTGTTGTGAAAATGCAGAAAGAATGGTATTTTTTCAGTATATTCAAAAAATCATCGTAACGTCGAATATAATCGGCCTAAAAACCACCGTACTACACCACTACTACACCAATTTTGAAAACTGCACCGTAAGACGCAGTAGTCGAGTCCGATTTTGAGTCTTAATCGTCTAAAGAGCTCTGATGTGACACAGCAGCCACGGCGTCCTAAGCGACGCCACTACATAACCATTAAAATTGAAAATCGTATTTGAACTGGCAGTGCTATAGAAGCACATCGCTATCTTGGGCGTAGGGGAACCTGCGCCCTTTTCTTTTACGCGGCAATATGGTATAATTATACAAAATAGTAATGATAGGGGGAGATACAATTATGTCAATAATAAAAGATGTACAGACAATCCCTACTGATGAACTCCAAGCTTTTGAGAAGAGACTTCTTGATAAAGCAACCGTTGCTAGAGAGCGCTGCAATATGCTTACGGAAGAGCGCAATAAGCTCCGCGAAGAAAGTGCCATGTGCGATATCGCCATAAAAGCCTTTAAGAAGCGTAAGGGATATCAATTTGGCGACCCGATTCCAGCATCCGCCTGGCTTGATATTCACGCCGAAGATAATGACACTACTGAGGAAGAAGACCACGCAATTCAGCGCAAAAAGCAACTCAAAGAACTACTGGCAGATAATAAAGTTGAATATGCCAAAGCAGAAGCAGAGGCCAACGCATATCTTGACGCATGTGAGCAAGCGGGCTATTTTACTCAATATGATATCAATTCAAAAGCGTGGTAACTATGAAACAAGATATTTATCCTCCTCTTCGACTTTTAAAAGAGGTAACAGAAGAAAACCCCAAAATATGGGGAAACATGGCCTATTATCATGATGTAAATAAAGATAAACCGATGTGGCCTGATTGGTGTTATGCTCCTATTGGTGTAGCGTATATTGTCGCTCAGACCTGTCGCCATGTGATTGAAGAAAAGAAATATAAAGATGCACTGATAGAGGGATATGCAACGACTATCTTTGCATTGGCTCCGTGGAGACTAAATAAAGAAGTTTATGTTATTGATCCCGATTTAAAAGAGCTTCTTTTTCAGCAAGAGGACGACTTGGAAATTCCGGGTAAGATTCTTCTCCAACTCCCATATCCTTGTTTTTATGTTGAACTGCCAGACACATATTATGACGGAGAAAAGATTCACGGATTCTTTGTGAATCTGGAATACGATGTAGTCACTCACGAAAAAGAATTGAGACTGACAGTTCTTTCGGAAAACGGAAATATCCAGAGTATCCCAATTCATATTGACGCAAAAACGATCTCTGAAAATATGCAGATTATCGCACGTCAGGCACATGAAAACACAGACGATCCAGTCATAAAACAAATGGCTCTTGTTGGATTGCAGTATACAAAACAGATGTCTGTCTTCCATGGAAAGCTACTGCAGATTGTTTTATATATTCTTGCTCAAAACGCCGAAATCACTCCTAACTCAGAACAGGCATTGATAACAAAACGAGGTAAAACCATCAAGGATAAATATTCTGAGATTCGAAAATGGAACGTCGGTTTCCGTACTGGCAAAGCAATTCGTCAGTATAAAGAAAAGCTCAATACAGTTACAGAAGAACACAACGACAGCACCCACGCAAGTCCGCGTCCTCACATGCGTCGTGGTCATTGGCATCACTTCTGGACTGGCCCAAAGAATGACGAAACAAATCGTAAGTTGGTTCTAAAGTGGCTTTCTCCTATGATGATTTCCGTTGATACTGAAAATGTAAATGAAAATCCTGTTGTAATTCACGAGGTTAAATAATGAATAATCCAGCAATCCTTGATATCGCACTCGGCTTCGTTCTGCACAAACATAGCCGGGATGAATTTGGTCGTAAAAATAATAAAGCACAAGCCATCCGTGAGATGTCTGACGAAGAACTTGCCGCGTTCTTAAATGAACTGGTAGCACAGCAAGATAATTGTCCACGCACGATCGACGGCTGGAAGCAGTGGCTGCAGGAGGAAATTAGTTGACAAATACAGAAAAAACAATAACTGATTTTACAGATAAAGAAATAAATACGCTAAAAAATTTGTTAGAATCAAACGACAAAGAAGTGTATTCTGTAAATAAAAGTTTTCATACAGTATGGTTTAAATCTGAATCAAGCGAAGCAGAATTAAGAGTTGCCTTTCTTATGGACATTCAACTTATAATATCAAGAGTCTGTGTGTCACATAAACGTCAAGGAATAATGACAACGGTGCTAAAAGAACTTATTCGGATATGCGAAAGAAAAAACGTTCACAAAATAGTTATGCAAAGCGTCCTCACGCCAGAGTGCGCTGCGTTCTGTGAGAAGAATAATTTTATACCAAACCCAAGTACCAGTTTTAAATCAGGAGAGATTATTTGCGGAGACTGGGTACTAAATATTTGAATGCTAAAAAATGGGGTACTGGTCCAATTAAGGATCAATACCCCATTCGTTTTATATTAGTTCAATATCGCTCGGTTCTACATAACCAGAACAGTTTACTGAGATTGGATACTTGCCAATGCGGCTTTCAAGATTTGTTACTCGATAGCGCCCGTTCACAAGCTTTCCATCGTAGATAAACCATTCGCCGCTGCGACGCATACCGCAATGTGTTTGGCTGTTTGAGAAAAGGATTCCGTCTAATTTGATCTTATCTCCTTGGTTCAACTGCTGTGATGTATTCATTTAAATGAACTCCAAGTAGCAGATCCACAGATACCATCAGCAGTGAGTCCATGCGCCTTCTGATATGCAATCAGCTTTTCTCTAGTACCACTCCCGAAATTACCGTCCGCAGTTACACCCAAATGCCGCTGCAGCACAGTAACCGCATAGCTGATACCATTCGCACAGTCCTTCGCACCCTGCTTGATCGTCGGCATAATCTTGGTCACACTTACATACGCAGTACCATGCTTGCTGATCCAACGAGACTTCCAACTACGCACATCAATATGTACAAAACCATCCTTCAGGCCAACGCGACTATAATAACCAATACCGCCCCGCTTTGCGTAGAATGGTAGGGAAGAGGCATAGAGCGCAATCTGTATCGGGTCAACTCCTGCGATACGGATATCTGCGGCCAAACCAAGGCAATGCTGGCTACGAGGACTACCACCGATAGAAATATTGTATGTAGGAGTACGATATGCAGAATTGATATGGATAGCCTTACCGAAGTGTGCCCGGATCTGCTCAAGCACTTCAATTAGCTGGCTATCAACAAGCACGGTATCACTATGATCGGAACAAGCAAACTCATAGACGGAAAAATGAGCGGAGATCTTTTTATTCCAATCTTTCTTCATAGAATAAGTATTTACTGCCATGCAGCACACCTTAGCCTTTCTTCAGCTCGTTCTCAATCTTGTTGTTCTGAATGTCCAGCTCTTTGACTGCGGCCTCAATCATCATCTCAATAGTCGGAGTCACCTTGACACCCATCTTCTCAAGGGCGGCGATAACATATTTCTTCTTGTCGGCCTTCTTGATAGCGCCAGTAGCACCAACCTTTTCAGCAGCACGCACGGTCATCTGGACGATCTTATACATTCCAATCTTCTTCAGATAGGGGATACCGTAAACCATAAAAGTAGTGCCTGCACCAGCGACGACCAGCTGGGCGATAGTAGCAACGACCTGATTCATAAAATCCATCATAATAAACCTCCTAAATTTCAATGCTTATAACATTTCTTGAATACGGCAAAATAAAAGACCCGGCAGCAGCACTGTGTCGTCGGGTTAAATCATTCTTCTGTCTTCAAGAATCCGTTTGTGCGGAGCATCTCATCATACATCCGTTCCACGTTTTTGATTGCGTGTGGCAGACGATTATTCTGATAGTTTGGATGTGTCTTGCAATAGGTTTCGTACTTCCAAATAATATCGAGAATTTCGTTATAGTCTTCCTCTGTATGCCCAAGCCCGCGCACAAGTTCATTATTAAAACGAAGGACGCGACTCTTGTAATTGTCGGCCTTTTGCTCTTCACTCTTTTCAATGTGTGCGTCCAGCTTCTTTCGAGTCTCTTTTTGCTCTGACTTGATTTCTTTGATTTCAGTCTTCATATCTTTGATCTCGTCCATCATGCCGGCATTGAGCGCATTTCCAACTGTTTTGAGTGCATTTCCAACGATTTTTGCAATCCATGTCCACGGGTTGATTTCGATTTTTGATACTTGAATAACAGACATGATTGCAACGACTATACCGCTGCCGCCAGCCATAACAGACCCAAAATGGTTCAAACAAAAATTCAGAATCTCTTTCATTTAACTTTCATCACCTCCTTCCCAAAGTTAACCATTAAGTAGTGGTCGCATTCTGTTTCTGCAATTCTTCTTTTATTGCAGTCAGTTGCTCAACTACGGCGTTTAGGGCGGTGACAATTTCTTTTCCAGTTTCATCAAGCAAGAGAGGTTTTAAGATTTCCTGTGCCATAATTCCTCCTTTCTGTTGACAATTACATCGTGACATGATATATTTAATTCGTACAAATCCTCCATCGGATGCGTACATTTTTACCTCACTATATATGTGTAGGAGATGGGCCCTATGGTTGCACAACCGTAGGGCTCTTTCTCTTTTAATAAAGTGTCACCAGTGGTAATGGGGCTTCTCCTCATGGAACCACCAGTGTCGTAGCCAGTCGTCCACAAAAATAGCCAGCAGAGCAAGGAAGAACCACAGAACAGTAAACGGCAGGCAGATTTGACCAAGTAGATTGAACGGCATGTTGGAGTAATCCCAGATATGTAAGCCAAGCATCAGGTTCAGCGGAATACCCACCACAAGCTCCATGGCAGTCACAAAGAGCGCTCCAATACTAGCCTGATTATGCAGCGCCATCTCCCACGGAATATAATTGTTCAGTCCACCAATGACGACAAAACAGATGCCGCCAACAATTGCCATAGTCCAGTGGGAATAGCCACGCCACAGAATCTCAATGCAATAATAAAGCGCTCCTCCTATCAAAAAGAGAAGCGCACATTTCAGATATTCTTTATACTTCTTTAGCATTCGATCACCTCCAGCGGAACTTAGGTATCGCTCACCGCACTGGTAAGTTTACCCACAATAGCCTGCACTTGTTCTTGAGCTGCCGCCAGAATTGTATTCATCTCGGTATTCAAATCATCTGGCAGGGAAGCGCCATATTCAATTGCAGCCAGCTTGTCCTTGTCTTCTTCACGCATGATCCACTGACGGAGTGCGTTACAATAGGTGGTCTGCTGGGTCACAAAGCTCTTATAGGCCACATATAGAGACACAATATCACTCGCACTGAACATGGTGCACAGTTCACCGTCTGCATGATACGGGTAGGCGGTTGCGCCCAAAGTCACTGCATTGAAAATACCGTCAATATTGGATTGGTCTGCAATCTGTAAACTGAAATGTTTTTCACCAGAGCTTAATGTTACGTCGATACCATCGTAGATAAGTTGTTCGCATGTGGCAGATGCCGTACTTAGTTTTTTTGTGCGGATTTCTTCAATGGTCGGCTCTACAGGAGTAGGTGGTTCAACTGGTTCCGGTACAATTTCGCCTTGGATGATTTCATATTCACTGTTCGTAAAAGAAATGCCCCAATAATATTCACCTGGCTGTGCTGCGGAGTTATGTTTATCGACTGCTGATTCCAATTTTGCATACAACTCCGATTCTTCGTCGGTAGAATCAGGTTTAGTAGTTTTAAATCCGAGAGAGATTTCACTTTCGTCCATAAAATCGCCTCCTTTCTTGAATAATAAAACCAGCCCGGCAGATGCACGGCGGCAAGGCTCGGCTGGTGTATGCTTATTACGATTGCACAAAAATATTATGGGAAAATACGAACACAGTCGATAGTTCTTTTAGTGGTCAATGGAAAAACCATGGCGAAAAGAAGTTTTATATTTTCCCTGTTGAATGTACTATAACCCCAACAATTGAACTAAAAATTCGCAGAACTGATACTTCAATATATTGGAATGATTTACCAAGCAGATGGAAATGGACTTTTACAAGACAGGCAGATGGTTATTGTCCGTATGGATTAAATAATTTTAAAACAGAAAAATGTCAAGTTTGGCTATTGGATATATATGACTATCCCGATTATACAGGAGAAACTGTTTATCAAAAAGTGACATGCGGCTCAACATCAACACCAAAATTTTATGAAAACCTTTTTGATGACACTAATCTTCCATATATCAATTTTAAAGACAAGGACGCTTAACTAGACGTTATATCTACATAGTATCTGAAGTTAATAAACAATGGTTTTGAATGGTAACTAAATTTAACATTGCAAACAGCACTATCTATCCATACTTTTGCTGTAGCCGAATATGTTCCATTGTCTGTCCCGCCCTTAAAAACAATAGTATTTCCTGAATTAGATGAAACAGTTGTCTGTCGATATGGGCCCCATTCACTATCAATAGAATCACTATTTGTAATAGACACATTTAATTTTCTTGTTGTTGAATTACTCGGTTGTATATCAAAAACACATGTAATATTTCCAACACTACAGTTCTCAATGGTCAGGGTAGTGATATTGCTGTAATCCTTAATGATCAGATCAGTCAGGTAATTCAGATTGCGTGCGCTCAGACTGTTAATTGCAGGTAAGTGAGCATTTTTAATCTTGCCGCCCTTTGCAAATGCAACACCAGTAATGCCGCTTCCGTCCGCATAAAACTCCGTTAGGTTGATACAGCCAGTCAGAGAGATAGACTTTTTCAGATTCGGCACATTTTGCAGGTTCAAATGCTCCAACAGCGTGTTATTACCTACTGCGAAATCTGTCATGTTTGTATTGCTGTAGCCCTTCACACCGGAACCAACTTGCAGGTCTGTCAACTTCACACCATGACTGAAATCAACATATCCAGGGTAGAAACCGGAAATATCACCGATGCTCTGGATGATGGAAGCATTATAGATATACACTTCAGTATCATTCATAGCCGCGATCGGGCACTTCACCTCGTAGGTCTGGCCGCGCTTGCCACGCATCTTCACGGGGTTAGAACCATACAGCACAGAAACATAGGTATCCGCATAAGGTTTGATGTGGAATGTTCCGTCCGGCTTCACGCCAGTCCAATTGGTCGGAGAGTAACCACGAATGGTCATATCATCACTGGTGCAAGCAGAGCCAGAATATTTCGATGCAATGTATTTCTCCTGATATTTCTGAAATTGTCTGCGCTGATGACGCTTATTACCATGCATCATAGGCAAATAGCTGGTCGTGCCATTATCCTCATAAGTGCGGAAATACTTACGGCGCATATCCATCATCCACAGGCGCTCAGGCTTCACATCCTGGTAATCCTCAAATTTCTTCAGGATACGAGTTGCACTCCATGCCAGCGCATTCTCACGGCTTCGGAACATTGCGGCCATTTCATCGGGGAAAAGGTCACGCAGTTTACACCACAGCTTGGAATCAGCTGCGTTAAACACGTTCTTTGTACCGATGGTATCTATATCCTCATAACCATAAGTCAGTGTCAGACCGCCCTCGTTGTCGTTGCCCATGGCAGTATCATTATCGTAATCAAAGCAGAAGTCCCAGTGCACCAAATCGCTAGTATGCGGAAACACGTTCTTTGCACGGTTATCGACCATAGTGTGGCGCTCTGTAAACAGATAGTGGAACAGTGCAGAATCCAGATCGAAGTGGTCCTTAAAGTGCGCCTTGAATTCATCATCACTTGCGTTCACCACCCAGTTCTGAGCCGTGATCCATGCCTGCTTACCAGCTTCGATTTCTTCAGAAGTACATGCAGGGTTGCTGTAACGGAATTCGAAAGAATGATTGCCGTCCCAAGTTTCATTGGAGAAATCGCCACTCAAGAATCGAGTCTGCTCATCCGTGTTGTTGTCAATCTCAACGATAAATTCCTTGTGATTCTCCGGGTCCATGCCCATCGTGGTGCTATTTTTCTTACTGTTGCCAATGTCGCCGCAGCCATAGAAATGCCACTGTCCATCATGAAATACAGTAGAGTTCTCGATATCAGTTTCCTGAACGAATACGACGCAAGGATAGAATGCCATAGTGTCGCGCACTTTTGGATTGTCTTTCTTCGCTTTACGAGTATATGGGTTGAACTCATTGAACTCGTCGGCCAGCAGTGCATTATTTGCATTCTCAGAGGAGGCAACGTTCAGCTTGATATTGAAATATTTTTCAGGCACGCTGTTTTCAGTCAGAGCATAAGTAGCGCCAGTGCTGTCATCGCCGAAAGTAAATCCGCCCTTGCAGTTGATATCAATATTACGAGCAGATTCACCATAGTGGTCAGAGCTGGTGCCCTGGCCCTTGTGGGAACCAGTTGCTGTCCAGTTGTCTTCCACGGTACGTCCATTCTTATAAATCTGCTGAATGACAGTATCGGCAACTTCATTCTTTTTGCCTGTGGTAAAGGTTGGAGCAGAAATTTTGATCACGCGCAGGTCGGGGCATTTTTCAGCCAGCAAGTCAGGTTCTAGCTCGCCGCTCACATTGACGATATCGTTGCGGTTGTAGCGGTCTACCATTGTCTCGGCATTCTTTGCATCTGCGATAAAGTTGTCCAGAATTTCATCATCTGTCAGATTCATCATGTAGGACTTCATGCGGTACACAATGACGTCACAGTCCGCAGAACCAATTGTGATTCCGACTGGCTTCGTCTGAGTAAAGTTATCGCTGCCATCATAAAGTTCTACACGGCAGGGGATACCGTCCAACCACAGCACCATTTCTCTATACTGGCTGTCTGGCAAAATATTAAACTCAAACTCCATAAAGTCATCTTCACAGGTAGGCAGCTCAATGCTATTCTGTGCACTTGTCAGTGTAATTTTCTGCGCCTGAATATTCAAACCAACACCGCTATCAAGACAGGTCAGAACAGTTGCGTCATAGTTGCGGACATTCGCAGTCTTAAAGATCAGTTTGAAGTTCTTGCCGGATTTCTTTGCGTCATCTGCGAACAACTTGTAACTCAGGGTTGGCCTCATTCAGTGCGTCGATCCGTTTATCAATAACGTCAATCCAAGCATCACCCTGGATTTTCAGGTCATTAGACTTCTTATCATTGGCGCTGTTCACGAGGTCAAGCAGGGAAGAGAAGAGGTCTTTGAGGTTAGAGAAGATTGTCTGAAGCTCTTTTGCCTCAGCGTCCATACCCTTCATATGGTTAGTTACATCCCAAGTTCCATCAGCTACTTTCTGAAGAATCTCAGCGTAACGTTTACCGATTTCTGTTCCCTCGTAATCAGCAGCAAGTTTTTGTAACTGCTCAACGTAAAGAGCACGAAAAGCCTCTTTATTAAAAACAAGCTTATCTCCCTGAAGATCTAGACAAGCGGTGTACTTTACATCAAGACCCATCAGCTTCTGAATACTGTCTTGACTTAAATCACCATAAGCATTATACTCGTCTACAATATCGGATAGATCATTAAACGCACTCTGGAAGTTATCCATCCGACTATTGATGTTTTCCAGAGTAGAACCTATACCATTGATATATTCTTCGATACTGATAACATTATTTTTAATCTTATCTTCAGCGTCTCTAAAGCCTTGAGCGAGGTATTTACCAGCCGCTCCACCGGTTTCTTCACAAGCGGTAGCCATACCATCAAGCTTTTTAAGGAACATCTGCTTAAAGGCATCGCTGTTATAATCGATTTCACTATTCTCCGAATTCAGTGCTCCAGCAAATCGCTCGTCTGTAAATAGATCTGTGTTATCGTACAAGTCCCGAATTGCCTGATACTTCTTATCCACATCTTCTGCATCAAGAGCACCAAATGGATTGTCAATTTTATTCTTACTGACCTCCGACAACCCAGAAAACGCGGATTTTATAGCATCCGTCTTTTCCTTGGCTTCATCCATCGCGGTGCCGTAGCCCTTGATGGCATCAGTAAGTTGCTCAAAAGAAATGGTTTCGGAATCGACACTAGAGTTCAACCAGTCGAGAATCTTCTTCATCTCACTAGCAGACTTGCCACCATCATTAGCTGCATTCGCTTCTTCAAGCTGCGCTCTGACAAAAGTGCGGAATTTTGCGGTGTTAAGCTCAAGTTTTCCATTTTGCTCAGTTAAGCAAGCAGTAAACTTATCATCAACACCGATTAACGACTTCATGGTGTCTGCACTAATATAGCCATACTGGTTATATTCTTTCATCGCTTTTGTTAACGTATCAAAAGCAGATGACAGGTCAGCAACAGATTTAGAAGTTGTACTAGATGATTTTCCAGCATTTTTAGAAGATGAGCCAAATCCATTCAACTGATTTGTTAATGCTTGCCCACCCTTTAAAGCGGCATTCATATTGGTGTACAGCAAAGAAAGCTGAGTATTTGTGCGATTCGTAATTTCCTCTAGTTTTGCAGGATCTACGCCGCGTTCGTCGGCCTTCTCTACTTCATTTGCAAACTCCTGAGCTGCACTGTATGTCGCAGTAGCCGCAGTAGCATTTTTCAAGGCAGGAAGAAGATTTTCCAGAGCAGTCTTTTCAGCCTCTGTTTTCTCTTTTAAATCATCAGTGCTTTCAGCCGTGTCATCGGCAGTAAGGTTTGCGACCTCATGTTGTGCGTTAGACAGAATTGTTGCCGCAGCTTCTGCGTATTCAGCAGCAAGTAACTCGGCGTAACTCTGTTTGTTTATCTGGAGCTTGCCGTCAACGAGTTCAAGGCAATTCAGATACTCGGTATTCATCGTCAGTAAAGACTGAAGAGAATCGAGGCTCATGTAACCATACTGATTGTACTCTTCCATCGCACTGGCAGAAGCTTTATACGCAGACTGAATTTCATCCATCTTGGAAGAAATATCTTCCATTTTTTGTGCGCCAGCAGCCAATGCGTCAATACCATTCGCAGAAGACTGAGCTATAATACCAACTTGAACAAGTGCTTGGATAAACGCATTCACACCGTTTGTGTCAGCAGAAAAGTCCATGTCGGTAAGAGCTTTGCGAAGATTTGCAAGGGCTTGAACTTGCTCGTCGGATAATCCTTCGTTTGTACCCCACAAAAGTTCATTCAGCTTACTTGCATCAAATCCATCAATCGTATTTTCCAGAGTTTGAATGGCGGAATTTACCTTATCGAAAGTAAAACTGACATCCATACTGTTGTTATTGTCGTTTTGCCAAAAATCTACAGCTTGAAGCTTTCTACGAGCATTCGTATTATTATTGATGGCATCCGTTGAGTCGTTGTAAGAATCTACATCATCACGGAGAGCAGATTGCTCATCAAGCAAGAATTGATACAGACTATGATACGTTCCACCGGCAGCTCGTTCAGCCTCAGTTGTATGGTCAATGACATATTTTAATGCTTTGCCAACCTCGTTGTAATAGTCAACAATAGAATCCGCATCATTTAAATCGTCAGGTCCATAACCACCGAACTTGTTAAAGACATCAATGCCAGCATTTTTAATCTGGTCACCCATATCCATTTCAGGAGCCGACCAAACAGTAAGGTAATGCGTCCGATTATTTTTCTTAGCTGTATCAACAAGCTTGTCGCCTTGAGCGTCTTTGTTTTGTGTCAACTCATAACGAGATGCCTCCAATTGCTCCGCCGTAATATCCTGAAGTAAACCAAGCTGTTCCTCGTACTTACCATTCTGAAGATTAAGTTTGCTAAGTTTGTCCTCGTTCAGAGTCCCTTGCTCTTTTGCAAGATCAAGAATCTCTGCCTGAATATCCTTTGCTTGGTCAAAGTCATCTGTGTCCCAACCAGATTTATCACCAAGTTCTTCGTAGGCATTTACTAAATCTTTCAAAGAAGAGGTGGTACTCTGTGCCGCATCCGCCGCTTCCTTAGACTTCGTTGCGACATTTTGCACTCGTTGTGCCGCTTCCGTAATCTTTTTAGTGCCCCAAGAGACGAGCAGGCCAATTCCAACGCCCAACGCGGCATTGAGCAATAAAGCTCTTGCGCGAAGGACAAGTAGTTTAAGGGAAAAACCTTCAGTTGCTTCGCCTGCGGCTTCCGCATTTACTTTACTTTGTTTTAGTGATGTGATAAAATTGGAAATAGAAGGCTTTGCACCATTTAAAGATGCTTTGTAGTCATCTATCGCATCTTGTAACCACTCAAACCAGATTTTTATATCGCTCCAAGCCTTGTTATGTATGCCATCTTCATCAGCAGTAAATAGGAAAGATAATATCGAAATTTTATCATTGAGGAGAGAAGAATGAATAAAATTCTATACTGCCCATGGTGTGATAGATACGCTAGAGAGCCATGGTATCATTGTCCATTTTGCCACAGCCAAACAATTTATATTAAGGCATGGGAGAAAAAATCAGAGGAGAATAAAAAAGAATGGTTAAAGAAATTTCCAAAAGTTGATCCACCAAGACCAACAAAAGACAAATCACTACTTCGTGAGGCGGAAAAATTCGACAAGCAAACCCGTGCTCAACTTGAAGAAGAAGCTCGTCTCGCTCAGTATAAACCAACCTGCCCCGTATGCCATTGCCCCGATTTGGAGAAAATCTCTGGCTTCGACAAGACCGTGGACATAGCGGTTTGGGGCGTATGGTCGAGAAAGGCACATAAGCAGTTTAAATGCAAAGCATGTGGGTATGAATTTTGACACCCTCTACCAAATGTGGCCTCCTATTCTCTTTACTTTTTGTCTTTTTATGGTAGACTTAAACAAAGACTAGAAGAAAGGAGGAGGCTACAATGACTAGAGAAGAGTTTAATAAGATTCTTCAGGACGAGATCGAGAAGAATCGGAATAATTTTGCCAACGCTCTGTCGGCAAGAGAAGACAAGAAGATGACAGTTGAGCAAATGGTTGCCGCTGCGTACAATATGGCAGTCGCAGACGCCACCGCATCTCTTGTTGCTACTCTCGAAAAATTTGGTATGCTCAAGTACGAAGATTGAGTTGTGAAGCAATTTTCTGAGGCAGTCCCTTAACAACTTCCTCAGCTAATGCTTGAGCGTTACCGACAGGTTCTCGCTGCTCTCTAATCATATTGATGAGAGTAGCGAGTTCTTTTGTGTCAATTTCAATTTTCATGATTAACTCCTTTCTAATTTAACTATGTAACAGAAATAATAGTACTACAAGTAACTTCTAGCACCCGTAGCTTGATGCGGCACGGAGGATAAAAATAATGGAGATATCACAAGCAAAAGCCGAAATCATATCTGAGTTAGAAGAAATAGTCGCTGGCTGGACATATAATAGGCATAGTGATGGCGGGAAAGGTGATTTTTATCGCTATCCATTTATTGCTTATGATCCACACTTCAAGTGCACTTGTAAGCACGATTCTAAGTTTATTGTAGTTACGCCAAAAGCAATCGAAGATATGCATTATGATTTTGGGGCTAATAAATTATATATTGGAGATGCTCTAGCCGAAGTCCTTGAATACCTTGAGAATCGGTATCATCTTGATTTTACAGAACTTGAAGCCGAACAAAAAACCGAACGGAATAAGTGATTGTATTGCCAATAAAGCTCGGTAAACAGTTCAAGTGTAAGAATTGTGGATATGAATGGTGATAAAAGAAAAGCCCTGCCACACAAAGTAGCAGGGTAGTGGGTCGTATTTAGATTTAGCGAAAAACGTATTTTGCCATCGCGGAATTTCTATCGCAATACAAAAACTCAAAACTCTTAACGCGACTCATTGGGATACAGAGGACAGAACCGGTATTTGCATTCCTTGCGGCATCATCCATATCCTTACCAGACTTTGATTTTGCAGAGCAATGATATGTTAATGTAATATACTCATCATCTGCTGTTTCTAGTTTTCCTAAAATATGAGACCCATCATCCATGTTTAGCATCATCAAATTACCATGAGAATCGATATGCCTAGTCCAAATATTGTCACTCGGCTCAACTCCAAGAATGTTGACCATTATTTTTCGAGCGCAAACAGAGTTCTTGACTTTGTAAAATGCGGCAGCGGCAAGCAGCCCTAAAAGAACGTATGCCAGTACGATAGGAAAATCAACTACAACAAAAGGGAGGATTCTATCTAAGTAATCAACCGTATACTTTAATACAAAACCAACTGCGATACTTAAAATAAGATATCCCTGATATTCAATTTTCTTTAAAGACAGCTTCATATAAAACCAGACACAGATTGCGCCTGGAACAAATACATTAAACAGCGTATCAATGCTGTTGATTAGTTTTACTATTTCCGTCATCAGCGCCTCCATCTTTGCTTTTCAATCTATTATCGCTATAATCTCTGAAATAAGCATTCAGCTGATTCTCTGTAGTTTCGTCCTTGCCGCCATGATACGTGTAGTCCGTAATAGAACGACCGCCAAAATTAGAAATTTCCATATTCGGCACATGCTTTTTATTGTTTTCCATGAATCAACACTCCTTTTTATAAGAGTGTATCACAGGATGTCGTAAAAAGCAACGCAAATTAAAACGCCCGGCCTCCCAGTAGTAGGAAAGTCGGGCTTAATTCATGTGCCGTGGCGCAGTAGTTATTTCAGCAGCTCAAGAATATCATCAACAGTAGTTCCATTTGCCAGCGCCTTCTTTACAAGATCAACGGCTTCCTTTTCAGCAGCAGCATCTGCGGCCTTCTTGTCAGCTTCGTCTTTCTTTTCAGCAAGTTTAGCTAACTCTTTATCCAGCTTTTTGATCTCAGCTTTCTTGGATTTCAGATCAGCCTTCAAAGAATCGATATTAGCCGCGATAGAAGTAACCTCTGCATTCAACGCATCTTTTGCGGACTGTTTTTCATCGATCAGTGTGGCATAATCAACAGGAGCTGCTGCGGTCATTGCGACCTTATTCTTGCTTCCTTTAGGTCTCGGCATAATAAATACCTCCGTAAAATGAGTTTATACGATTATATTTTCATTATAGTCGCCACTGCATCAGCTGTCAATATGAATCATGTCGAATTATATTTTTGAATATTTTTCTCCTACTTGTATCGCGCCAGAGAACAGCGCGTCTCCTCAATTCCACCTGCTTCTTTAAGTCGTCTGGTTACGTCTGAGGTGGGCTTCTGAACTTTCGTCCAGAACTGACTATCCTTCCAGTGGTTGCTCACTGACCCTTTTTAGTCGATGAACCTTCCACCCTCCTACATTATATAATAGGGGAGTGGATCGGCTGCTGACCGCCCATTATAAACGCTACTTAGCACTCGATTGTTACCATATTTTGACAATACGATAAAACCGAGCTTTTATCTCAGCATATAGCATCCATATCCTTGTTTCTATCTTTCGATTCCTACATTATATAAATATAACAATAGGCGATATGGCTCTTAGGGTTTCCCAGCACTCTAGGGGCTATTTTATTTTTACATGGTGCCGCACCCTATATTTTATACGCAACAAATATAAGAGGGCATATTAACTTTACCCGCACCATTCTTGAGCTTTCCGCTCATCTGCATTACAGACAACACGCCAGAGATGGCAGCTGTCAAAGTGGGTAATGCACCTGCAAATTTTACAGCACTATCTGCGCCGTCAACAAAAACTGTGGCAAGGCTTACAAAGAACTTCGGAATATCTGACTTCATCAAGTCCGTACTAAACTTCTGGAATGCAGAATCAAGCTGATTAAGCTTCGCCTGCAAGGAATCCATGTACGTCTGATTCTCACGCATTGCGCTACCGCTAGAATTAAGCGCCTGCTTCATAGCATCTTCAGCAACGCTAAAATTATTCAGCAGGGCAGATGTACTCTGACCTCCTCTCTTTCCAGAGATCAAATCAGTAATATTTGCCTGTGTTGTGTCAGACAGATCTTTCCAAACCTCAGAAAGTTCCTTCATAATCTGATAGGTTGATTTGAAGGTATTATCATCCTTCATAATATCAACACCAGCAAGTTGCTTCAACTCAGATCGAAGTTCGGATACAGAATTTGCCATCCCATCTGTTGCGATACCGGCATTTTCCGCATCTGTTTTTGAAGCACGAAGGTACATACTCAAAGTTTTTAGGTAAGTGCCACTCGTATCGGCATCCTGAAGTACACCATTCACAGCAGCCGCCAAACTAAGCGTCTCCTGATATGTATTTCCGGCGGCAGACATCGCAGCGGAACTTTTCTGCATGATAATTCCAAGGTCGTTCATACTGACTGGTTCGGTATTAGCGATTTGGTTCATACAGTCCAGAAGACGCTCTGCATCATCAGCAACCAACCCAAAACCTTGCATTGCAGAAATCAGGTAAGAGGAAGCAGTCGTTGCATTATCGATCTGGTCTCCAACATTAGCCATAAGAGCAGACACACGAGCGAGTTCTTCAGAATCTTTATCAGTGTATCCGAGGCGTTTCCAATCGGCTGTGCTACTCACAAGATCAGAGATATTCGCGCCAAGCTCACGAGCGTTTGTTGCAGTTCTATCGAGATATTCATTCATCTCGTCGCCAGTCATTTTACTGACCTTTTTAAGCTCTGTTACAGCCGTGTCCAGTTCAAGAACATTATTATAAACCTCTCGCAGACCTTGTTTGACCATTGCAACGCCAGCCATAGCGATAGCAGTCTGAAAATGCTCTTTGAATAGACGAGACAGTTTTTGACCAAGAGTTTCTGTAGTGGCCCCACATCTGCTGGCCTCAACCTCAAGGTTTGATAGTCTTGCACTAAGATCAGTAACATTGCCTTCACAGCCAGCAGCAGAAGCTTTTATTCCGTTTAAACTATCAATTAGCCAAGAATATTTACTTTTATTTGCAATAGAGTCTTCTAACTTCGTTGCACGTTCATAAACACTCTTAAACTTCGTCATGTCAACATTGGCTTGATTTATATCTCTAAAATCAAATCCAAGTTCTTTTAAATGTTGACTTGTAGAATCAATAGTTGTATCAAGAGTCTTGCATTTTTTATCAAAGTCTTGAATTGCTTTCCCTGGTTTAGTGCTCTCAATAGAAGCAAGCTGATCTCGCAACTCTTTTAACTTTCCAGAAGTTTTTCCAGTTCCATCTTCTCCATATAAATATTTTTTGATACTATCATTTTTATAGTTGGAGTTATTCTTAGAATAGTTTTCAAGAGCCTGAATCTTTTTTTGATATTTTTCATACTCTGATTCTTGAGATGTGAGAGTCTTTTTTAAATCATCTGCAATTTCTTGATTTTGTTTTTTTAGTTCTTTTGCAGCCGAATCAGCACCTTTTGCAGTATTCCTGTCAGCATTGAATTTTCCGGTTTTTTCGATATCCTCAAGCTTTAACTTCTGAGATTCCGTAATTACTTCTTTTGTTTTAGTCTTGAGTTTATCCATCTCATCGTTGATTGCGCTCAATCTAGTCTGTACCGCTTTCAACTCAGATGATTTGTTTCCATTAGCAATTAACGATGCTTCATCCGCTTTTAACTTTGCTTGACGATTTGCAAGGCTAAAAAGGCGAGAAATATCACTTTTTGAAGTATCTTGTGTTTTTGTAGAACCAGACTTTCCGGTATCAACCTTAACTGTCTGCTTTGCTGCAGATTGCATAGCCTTTTTAAGCTGTGCAGTTACTTTGCTCTGGTCAATCTTAACATCAAGTGTGACCTTTGGAGTTTTTAATTTTCCGCTCTTGACTACTTTATCGAGTGCGTCATTTATATTGCGGATTGTATCGTTTTGATTTACTCCAAAAGCAATTTTTACTGGCTTTTCTTTATAATGCTCCTTAACAGAATTAAATTGTTGGTCTAATTCTTTTTTGTTTGTGTCAATAACAACCTTATCCTGATTTTTATTGCCTATAAAAAGTTGCCGGAACATTTCAAAGTCCGAAACCTTCTGCCAATCAACCCCAACAGAGTCAAGTTGTGCTTTGTAGTCGCTTGATGTAGAACAGAATAAGTAAACCAACTGAAAATACTTTTGCTCGCCATAATCGATAATGTCACCGACAGACGGCATATGAATCGTAATTTTGTCGTTGATTTTAAAATCTCTTCCACGCATCAAACTCGGCTCGTATATCTCTCGAAGTTCCATCAGCCACACCCCACAAGGTCATCCAGATCCTGCGTCTTGAACGTCATAATTCGCACACGATGGTGCAAATCCATATTGTCCTCGATATTAGATGTGATTTTAAGCTGCTTGATTCCAAAAATCGTACTGCCGTGTAACTCTTTCTCCACAAGACCACTCAGATAGTCAACTCGTGTTGCTCCACCATGACCTTTCATCTTCATCAACGCTTGGTTCACGATAACCCACACAGTAAGCGTGAAGTTCTCATACCAATCGTTGACGTTGCTTCGGTCAGTCATATTTACCTTAAAACAAATATAGCTGTGTGCTGCCTCAATCGTGTCGGGAATATGGAAGTATGGGAAGATGTATGTATAAATCGCCTCGTCAGGCTCTTCAATATCATCATTACCCATCGCTTCAACAAGCCCATCCGTATTGACTAACTTTAAAGCTAACTTGTTTTTATAGTCCGTAATCAATTCACTTGTTGTCACAGCAAGCTCACCACCTTACATTCAATGGATGTGTTTGCCGTACCATCCGCATTTGTCAGAGAAATTCTAACAGTTACGCCGTCCATGATGCTATTATTCAAAATACGAATTTTAAAAACACCATCCGTAGCAACCTGTGTTTCAACAAAACTCTTAAACTCATCAAGGCAAATAAAGCTCCACTTTGCAACTTCCGCAACTTCTTCGCCCGTAATGCTTGTGAATACCGGAATGAATTTCTTCCAAGAACCGCCAACACGAACTTCTGGCTTGCCTGCGTACTTAATAGTAGCTGTAATCTGAGAGTCCGCATCTGGCTCATTACTCTTGTTTGGTTCAAAGTAGTCACAAATCATCTTCTCGGCATTGTCCGTCTTGCTGTTATACTGATCTTGCCGAATATTCAGCTCAAGGAATCCCTGTGTCTTACCGTGCAGTTCATAGCGCTCTGTGCTCTGGTCAACAGAAGTCGTAACATACGTTTTCGGCTCTCCATTGATAATTTCCAGCATAAAGCGCTTATCAAGGTCAATCAATGCAGTCTCATCATCGAAAGGCATCTGCACCTTATATTCACGCTGGCTCAATGAAGTCATAACAAGTTCCTTATTATTTGCATAATAAGGCTTGCTCAACGTTGCCCAACGAGAGACTATCTCACCAGTAATCGGGTTTTGCCATTGAATCTGACGGTTACACAGCTCCATTTTTCCACGAAGAAAAATCTCATCGTTCGGTTCAATCTCGGTCACTAGCCATTTACAGTTGTAGCAATCAACAATATCACCAAGATTCAAAGAATCACCGGGGTAAGCCCAAATCTTCTTCTCCTTGGCTACGCTGTTACTACGGCTAACAACCAGCTTCTGAGGCAAACCATTCACCAGAGTATTATCCTCATAGTCAACACTATCCTTGAAGTGTGCAGCGAAGTCACGTTTCGCAAAAGCAATTTTGACATCCTTTTTATTAGACATCTTTGCGGCACCACCAACAGCTCGCGCCCTCGTATAAAAGTCCATCGGTACACCTCCTTACTCAGAGTAGGAAGCGTATGTATCATAGTCGATGGTCTTACGCTTGCGGGTCGATCGGTCTTTTGCCATATAATTATCCAGCATCGTCATATTCTCCTCATGGATGTCTTTCACAAGAGCACGAATGCTCGTGCGCTCATTAGCAGGGGAGAATACCTGTAAACTTGTAGGAATGTCTTGTGCACTAAATGCCTTCAGCTTTCCAAACTCTCGTTTGAAATGCTGCTCTAACATCAAATGTGCAAGCATATCAATTTCGTCATATGTAAGGTCTGAGTTGAATTCCTCTAGCTCAGAATCGTAATCATCAAAGCTAAAATTCTCTTCAGGCTCAATATTTCTGGAAACAACAGAAAGTGACTCCATCAAATAACTCTTCGCACGGTCATGTACAAGATCTCTTGGGCGATTATAATATTCACGCAACGCCTTCATTTTATTTGACTTTAGAGCGGCTTCCACTTTGTCTCTTGTCAACAAAGCCTTGTATGGTTTACCATTCATATAGACCTGAATTGCAACATCGCAAATCATGTCGCAAACAAAATAATCACGGTCACCTGCGATCATACGTTTTGCAAAGTTTTTGTAATAACGATAGAATAGTTTATCCATTGTATCCTGACTCGAAGCATACACAAGTTGTGTAGGAACCTTGCGAGGCTGAGTTTCAGGATTATAAGAATCATCCGTATCAGTCACGAAGTCAGTATTCTGAGTGGCAAAAGCTTCACAGACAACAATCAGTTCGTCAGAGCAAAACGCAGCCTCGTCAAAAAACACAAGAGTTGCACGACGGGATCGGTTGGAATCCGGGTTGGAGTTTAGCGTGTTAATGGAACTACCGTTGTAAAACTCAACAACATACCCGGCGGGATTATGACTAAAGCCACTCTTATTGGTTGCAGACTTTTTTGTTTCTTTTTCTGCAATATCTTGCAGACTACGGATAGACGCAGCTGTTTTACCAACACGAGTGACAATTTCTTCGATTTTATTAAAAGTTTCCTTACTCTGATCACCAACGCTACTTACGATGTAAATAGCTTGATTCTCATATAGGATAGCCTTTAGTAGAATGAAAACAGAGCCAACAAAAGACTTACCAAAGTTTCGACTACACGCCCAAAGAACATGACTTGCATTCCAGCTTTGTTCCAGCATATATGCCTGAGCGTCAAATAGTTGGATGCCCAATAAATCTCTGGCCGCAATAACAGGATTGCGCCGATAAAACGCGATCGTTGCCGCATCACACTCATAAATCTTACGTTTTGCGGC
>OGKG01001432.1_pt1 | contig 28673 bp, 20 predicted proteins | sample 1572201 | NCBI WGS metagenome assembly OGKG01 (sample SAMEA2582146, study PRJEB24529) | metagenome | biome: Human gut stool | place: China | collected 2011 | reverse complement strand
TTGCATTATCTTTGTATAAGATAAGCGGCACTCGGGAAACTGAAAGCAAGCTTTCTTTCCGCTCGTTTGCATTATCTTTGTATAAGATAAGCGGCACTCGGGAAACTGAAAGCAAGCTTTCTTTCCGCTCGTTTACATTATCTTTGTCATTACTACTTATGTGCATAAATCACACACACATCAAGTCAATACTTACTGATATGAGAAACAAGATATTACTAACCTGCATACTGATGTCCGTCCTCGCAGCCAGCAAACCGCTGATATGCCACGGCATGAGCCTCACCGTATCAAGCGTAAGACACATGAGCAACGCCGACGGACTGAGCAGCCAGCGTGTCTACTCGATAGTGGAAGACAGGCATCACGCCATATGGATAAGCACGAAATCGGGCATAGACCGATACAACGGACAGCATATGAGGAACTACAGACTGTCGGACGAGCACAACTACGGTGACCTTGCGGCAAGGATAATACAGCTCCTTTACTTGCCCGACGGAGCATTGCTGGCATATGACAACACGGGAAAGGTGTATCAGTATTCGGACGTGTATGACAGGTTTGAGCTGAAAACACAACTGTCAAGGTATATATCCGGCAACATAATCCTTAACAAATATCATATAACGGAGGACGGAAAGGAGTTGTTCGGACTCACCTCCGGACTTTATGCGTCGGAAAACAACAGGGTGAGGAAATGCATCGCAGGACTGGACGTCAACGACATCGTGTCTCTGGGCGGCACTCTCTATCTGGGAACAACCGCAGGACTGAAAATCACGGACACCGACGGCAGACACGTCAAAGGGCTTCTCGACGGGAAGAGCATACAGACCCTGTATTATGACAGAGAGAGGGACAATCTTTTCATTGGCACGTTCAACAGCGGACTGTGGATACTGAGCCTTGGCACAGGAGCCCTGACGCATGTGCCGACAGCCACGGACATCTTCGACAACCCGATACGCTCGATAATAAAATACGACTCCGACACACTGATTGTGGGCATAGACGGAAGCGGGATATTCACCTACAGCTACAGCGACATGAGCATAAAGAGGCTCATAGACTCCGACGACAGCGGCGGCGACGCATGCCTGACGAGCAGCGGCATATACACAACGTTCAAGGACAGTCAGAGGAATCTGTGGATAGGAAGCTATACGGGAGGTGTCTCACAAGTGATATTCTCAAAGTATCCGATAACCTTCATCACGCACAGACACAAGGAAAGGCAGTCGCTTGTGAACGACAACGTGAAGTCGATTGCCGAAGGACAGGACGGCAGCATGTGGTTTGCCACCGAAAGAGGAATAAGTGTCTACAGTCCGGCAAACCGCACATGGCGGCACCTTCTGCCCGGAAAGGTGTGCGTGTCGCTGTGCCGCGGCAACGGAGGAGAGATGGCTGTGGGCACTTACGCCAGCGGAATATTCGTCACAGACAGCAAAGGCAACGTGACGAGACACCTCACAAGGCAGACTGACAACATCACTTCCAACTACATATTCTCCATAAAGAAAGACACTGACGGCGACTACTGGGTGGGCAGCATAGACGGTGACCTGATGCACCTGGACAGCGGATGGCGGCTAAGAAGGACGTACGCCGTAAAACAGATATTCTCTTTCGAGACATTAGGAAAGGGACGCATAGCCGCAGCTACGTCCGACGGATTCTACATCATAGACAAAAGGACGGGACGCATCGGACATTTCGCGTCGGCAAAGGAGCAGATGAGCAAGAACGTGAGCGCGTACATCATATCCATGCTGTTCAACAACGACCATACCGTATGGCTCGGCACCGAGGGCGGAGGAATACTGCTTTACGACTTCTTAAAGCGCAAAATAAAGAAGCACATCACCTCTAACGACGGTCTGCCGTCAAACGACATATTCGGTCTGAAGCGCGATTCGGAAGGCAGGATATGGATAAGCACGGGCAACGGAATAGCTGTTATGAACGGCGGGGAGATATGGAACCTGAACTACATAAGCAGGATAAGCCAGGAATACAACAAAGCCTCATGCGTCATGACAGCCTCGGGCAGGATACTGTTCGGCAGCACCAACGGCGCGGTGGAGCTGAATCCGTCTGAAATAACGAGGGTTGACTATGACGCACCGCTGCGCATTACGAAGTTCGACGTGGACGTGCCTTACAGCAACGACCCCGAGTTCATGAGCTCGGTGTTCAATATGCTCGCGTCAGAAAAAATAAGGCTCACACACAGCCAGAACAGTTTCGACATCAATTTCGAATCGATAAACCTGCTCTACCAGAACGACATAGTATACCGCTTCATACTTGAGGGCTACGACAAGGGATGGAGCGACGCCGGCAGGGCGCAGTCGGCACGATACAAGAATGTGACGCCGGGCAGCTACACGTTCCGCGTATGCAGCATGAGCAAGAGCACGGGAAAGGTGATAGACGAGAAAACCGTTGGGCTGACCATACTCCCTCCATGGTGGATGTCGTGGTGGGCGTGGCTGTGCTACATTATTATATTAGTACTGATAGGATATTTTGCCACACGCTACAAGCTGTATCAGATGCAGAAGCGGCACTATGACGACAAGATAAACTTCTTCGTCAACACATCGCACGACATACGCACGCCTATCACTCTGGTCATGGCACCGCTGGAGGACCTGCTCAACGAGACCGACCTTCCGGACAAGGCGAGGTATCTGCTCGGGCTGGCAAACACCAACATAAGGAAGCTCTACTCCCTGACATCGCAGCTGCTTGAATTTGAGAAGATAGGAAGAAACCTTAACAGAACGAGGCTTGTGCCGGTCAACCTCTGCGAGATGCTCACGGAAGAAGCCGCATGTTTCCAGGCGGTATGCGACAGGAAGGGACTGAGCATGTCGCTGTCGCTGCCTGAGGACGAGGTCTGCGTGAAAGCCACACAGCGTATGCTCGAGATCATATTCGACAACCTCATATCCAACGCATGCAAATACACCGGCAACGGAGGCAGCATAAGGATAAGCATGACCGCCGACAACAAGAAGGCAACCGTGAGGATAGAAGACACCGGCATAGGAATACCGCAGAACGAGCACAAGCACATCTTCTCCGACATACACCGCGCCAGAAACGCGTACGAGTCGCAGGAGCACGGTCTCGGGTTCGGACTGTTGCAGGTGCAGCGCGTCGTCAGCTTCCTTAACGGCAGGATAAGGTTCTCTTCCAAAGAAGGTGTCGGGACCACATTCACCGTCACGCTCGACAGGACATTCGCCCGGGCGGTGCCGGGCTCGCGCCAGTCGTCTTTCGACAACATACTGGACGAGGTGCTGCCCTCCGACATTCCGGCATACGACGAATACGGCGACAACGGTGAGACAATACTTGTCGTGGAAGACAACGACGACCTGCGGCACTATCTGTGCAAGACTCTCTCGGCTGACTACAGGGTGGTGGAGAAACCCAACGCAGCCGAAGCGCTCGCATACATGGAGACCGCCTACCCCGACCTCATCATATCTGACGTCATGATGCCCGGCATGCAAGGCGACGACTTCTGCAACATCGTGAAGGAAAAGCCCGAGACTTCCGGCATTCCGATAATACTCCTGACGGCAAAGACAACCCACGAGGCAGTGGTGGAAGGCCTGCGTAAGGGTGCTGACGACTATCTCACAAAACCTTTCAGCACCGAGATACTGAAGCTGAAGATTAAAGGCATGATAGAAAACAGGCGACGCATGCGCGACTGTCTGCTCCGTCATGCGGTCAGAAAGACCGACGCCACCGGCTCTATGGATAAAGACCGCAGTCCGGGAGCGGCTTCCACTGAGGACGGGGAGGCGAATGTGATGTCTCTGTCAGAGAATGACAGGATGTTCGTTGAGAAAGCCACAGACATCGTGCTGGACAACATAAGCAACACAGATTTCAGCATCGGTACGCTATGCATGGAGATGGCGATGAGCCGCACGCTGTTCTACAGCCGGCTGAAATCGCTCACCGGAAGAGCTCCGCAGGAGTTCATACGCATCATACGCCTTGAACGTGCTGCGGAACTTCTCAAAATCGGCGGTTCGGTAGTGGATGTGTCAGAGGCTACAGGATTCATAAACGTGAAATATTTCAGCACCGTCTTCAAGAAGTATTTTGGCATACAGCCGAGCCGATATGCGGAAGAAACAGATTAAGACTCACTTCTGAACACGCTGAGATGAAGGTTTGAATGCAGAAAAAACGGCATTCAAACCTTTTCTATTATACTGACAGCGAGCGTATTATGAAAAATAACAAGAATCAAACCCATAAATAACAGCCATCAAACCCTCATATAAGGAAAGGCTTACTACTTTTGACAGCGGATTGAGACAGAAGACCCGAAAGCTTAATGTCATAAATTTATCATAACCTTAACAACAAACAAGCAATGAACAGAAAAGTAAGTCTTACTCTCACATTTATATGTGCGGTATTTACGGCATGCGCTTCCGGACAGGAAGACTCCGAAAGTAATGGCGCAGCCACAGGAACGGAAGAGGACGTGGTGTTCTTCGACGACTTCAAGACGTTCGACAGTTCTGTCTGGACAAAGGAAACCCACGAAGCCGGATGGACCAACGAGGAACTGCAGGCATACAGCCCTGAGCAGGTGAAGGTGGGAAAGGACGGCGGCAGGTCCGTGCTCATGCTGACGGCAGAATGGAAGAACGGCAAGATAGTATCGGGAAGAATAAACTCCAAGGGGAAGAAAAGCTTCAGATACGGCACGCTCAGCGCGAGCATCCGACTGCCCAAGACGGCAGACGGACTGTGGCCCGCATTCTGGATGATGGGCGACAACGGGAAGGAATGGCCGGCTTGCGGAGAGATTGACATAATGGAGATGGGCGACAAGGAAGGGATTGCCACCGGCACAGCCTCATCACGTGTGAACACGGCAATACACTTCGGCAAGAACCCGGCATCGCACGAACAGCAATACCATGCCGCCAGTGTCGGCTCCAGCCTCCAGGACGGCGGTTATCACACTTACACACTTACGTGGGACGAGACGCGCGCCGCCATATCCATTGACGGCAAGCTTTTCCACTCGTTCGACATCAAAGAAAATCCTTACTTCCACGATAACTTCTTCATACTGTTCAACCTTGCCGTGGGAGGAACGTTCACCGGAATAACCGACAGCGGCAGAATCACGGCTCTGAAGAAGGGGACAAAGGCAACCATGTATGTAGACTGGATAAAACTGACTGAACATAATTAAAGTTTAAACGCATGAATGTAAGTTTCTTTTCAAGGATTATGTTGTGCGGAACACTTGCCGGCGGCATGCCTGTAATGGCACAGGCGTCAGCCGCGACAGGCTCTGCTCCGATGCAGATCGATTCACAACAAATCAAAGTGACGGGTATCGTAAAAGACAATACCGGTCCTATCATAGGTGCCTCCATATCTGAGAAGGGCACGACAAACAGTACTTTAACCGACATCAACGGCAATTTCACACTGAACGTAGGAAGCGGAGCCACACTTGTTGTGAGCTACATCGGAATGAAGACAGTGGAGGTGACAGCCTCGGCAAAACCGATGACAATAGTGCTTGAGGAAGACTCGAAGCTGCTCAATGAGGTGGTTGTCACGGCGTTGGGAATAAAGAGAGACCGCAAGGCTCTGGGATACGGACTCGACGAAGTGAACGGCAAAGCATTCGAGAAGGCTAAAGAGACAAACGTCATCAACTCGATGGCAGGCCGTGTGGCGGGTCTCGTGGTGAGCCAGACAGCAGGCGGACCGTCAGGCTCGACAAGAGTGCTGCTCAGAGGCAACACCGAGATGACCGGAAACAACCAGCCGCTATATGTCGTTGACGGTGTGCCGCTGGACAACACCAACTTCGGCAGCGCCGGAACATCAGGCGGCTACGACCTTGGAGACGGCATATCAAGCATCAACCCCGACGACATCGAGACAATGTCGGTGCTGAAAGGTCCGGCGGCATCTGCCCTATACGGAAGCCGCGCAAGCCACGGCGTGATTCTCATCACGACAAAGAAGGCAGGCAAAGGCGAACGGTTCTCCGTAGAATACAACGGAACGCTGACCATAGACAGGCAGCTCTCCAGATGGAACGACGTGCAGCAGACATACGGTATGGGCAGCAACGGCACATACAGCATTGACGCCGTGTCCAACACAAACAAGAGTTGGGGTCCAAAGGCAGACGGCAGCAACATGCTGGAATATTTCGACGGGGTGAAGCGTCCTTACCTAATCATTCCCGACAACATCTCCGGCTTCTTCCGCACAGGTGTGACTGCCAACAACACACTCACCGTCTCGTCAAGCAACAAGACCACCGGAATGCGCTTCACATTCACAGACATGAGAAACAAAGACATCGTTCCAAACACAAACATGAGCCGCGACATATTCAATCTGAGGTCGAACTCCACGTTGGGAAAGGTGGATATAGACTTCTCTGTCAACTATACGCACGAAGGAGTAAAGAACCGTCCGGCTCTGGGAGACAGCAAGTCGAACATCGGAAAGAACCTCATGACACTTGCTACGACATACAATCAGGCGTGGCTGCGCACCTATCAGGACAAGAACGGAGAATATTCCAACTGGAACGGAATGGATCCCTACAACGTGAACCCATACTGGGACGTATACAAAAACTCCAACAACTCGGACAAAGACCTGTTCCGTCTGCATGCGTCAGCTACGTGGAACATCAATCCCCATCTGAAGATTAAGGGCACGGCAGGTGCAGAATTCAACTGGTTCTCGTTCGAGGACTTCAAGGCTCCGACCACTCCCGGATACGAATCGGGTTATCTTCAGGACAGCAAGTTCGAGAACAAGATGTACAACTTCGAGCTTCTCGCGACATACAACAACCGCTGGGGCGACTTCGACTTCACCGGAACATTCGGCGGAAACATATATAAGGTGGACAACAAAACCACACTCAACACAGCAAAAGACATGCAGATACCCGACGTCATAGCCATAATGAGCTTCAACGAGACAAGCATCGAGCACAACAGCTACCGCAAACAGATAAACTCCTTGTTCGGTTCTGTGAATCTCGGATGGAGGAGTCTCGTGTTCCTTGACGCCACCCTGCGCGGCGACCAGTCGTCCACACTGCCGCTGGACAACAACGTATACGTGTATCCTTCGGTCTCAGGCAGCTTCGTGTTTTCCGAACTCATCAACAGGAAAAACATCATGCCGTACGGCAAGATACGCATGTCGTGGGCACAAGTGGGAAGTGACACCGACCCTTATCAGTTAGGTCTGGTATACACAAAATCAAAGTTCACATATCCGGGCTATACCATCGGATACATCAACAACGAGACAATACCTAACAAGAACCTGAAACCCACAAGGACAAACTCGTTTGAGATAGGCTTTGAGACGAAGTTTCTCAACAACCGCATCGGGCTTGACTTCACCTACTATAATCAGATAAGCAAGGACCAGATTATGGGAGTTGCGAGCAGCTGGGCTACCGGTTACACCTACCGTCTCATAAATGCCGGAGAGATACAGAACCAAGGTATTGAGATAACTCTTAACACCCGCCCGGTCCAGACAGGCGATTTCGCATGGGACCTGAACTTCAACTTCTCCAAGAACAGCAACAAAGTGAAGAAGCTTGTAGACAATATGGACATGTTCGAACTTGAGAAAGCCTCATGGCTCGACGTACAGATAGCAGCCAAGGTGGGCGAGAACTTCGGCTCGATTGTAGGTCCCGACTTCGTGAGAAACAAAAACGGAGACATCCTTATAGACCCTCAGACAGGTCTGCCAAAGTATGACAAGAGCAACCATGTGCTCGGTAACGCCTCATGGGACTGGACAGGCGGCATCAGCACTTCACTGCACTACAAGAACCTTTCACTCTCCGCACTGTTCGACATCAAGGTCGGTGCCGACCTGTACTCTATGTCCGCACGTGCCGCGCACGAGTCAGGAAAGAGTCCGGCAACGCTTAAAGGACGCGACGAATGGTATCACTCAGAAGAGCTGCGTCAGGAAGCCGGCATACCGAAGGGCTCGTCCGAATGGAAGCCGACGGGAGGATTCGTAGCTCCCGGAGTGATAGACAACGGCGACGGAACCTACCGCAAGAACGACATCATCATCAATCCGGAGGACTACTGGATGAGTGTGTGCCGCAACGCACCATCAATGTTCATCTACGACAACTCTTACGTGAAGTGCCGCGAGATAGTACTTGCATACCAGTTGCCGAAGAAATGGCTGGGCAAAGTGATTCAGGACATGTCGGTATCGTTTGTTGCGAGAAACCCGTTCATTGTCTGGAAAAACATTCCTAACATCGATCCGGACTCCAACTACAACAACACCACCGGAATGGGGCTCGAATACGGATCTCTGCCTTCAAGAAAGAGCTACGGCATAAACGTTAATATCAAATTTTAACCAACATGGGAACAATGAGAAAGATAAAGACTTTTATTATATTGTCTGCGGCATTGCTGGCTGGAATAAGCTCATCGTGCAGCGACAGCTACATGGAAGACCTTAACACAGACAAGTCGAAAGCCAACAGCATAGACCCCAACGCGCAACTCACGACAGCCGAACTGCAGACATACGGCGACCTCGGTATGGTGGAGATATACCGCAACTACCTGTATGCCTTCACCCAACAGCTCATGGGATGCTGGAACACCACCAACTACGGAGGACGCCACACGGTGGACAACAACGAGATGGGCAGGATATGGACGTCGTTCTATCCGAAAGCCATAAAGAACCTCACAGACGCCATCCATCGCAGCGAGGAGGATGAGAACAGAAAGAACATCAACGCCATACTGCGCATCTACCGCGTCTATATGATGTCAGTCATCACGGACATCTACGGAGACGCGCCATACAGCGAGGCAGGGTTAGGCTATCTGAAAGAGATATACAACCCGAAATACGACACGCAGGAAGACATATACAACGATTTCTTTACCGAGCTGAAAGATGCCGCATCTGCGCTGAACGCCGCCAACGACAGAATAACGGGCGACGTGATATACAACGGAGACGTGGCTAAATGGATAAAGCTCGCCAATTCTCTCAGACTGCGCTACGCCATGCGCATATCCGACGTAGCACCCGAGAAGGCGCGGAAGGAATTTGAGGACGCGCTCGCCTCTGAAGGCGGAGTGCTCACATCAGGCTCTGACGACGCACTGATAAAATACATGGACATATCGTTCAGCTTCGGACAAGACTCCTACACCGACTACAGAGGCAACGCCTTGTCGCAGCTCCTGTTCGGCAACGACCCCGCCAACAACCCGAGCTATCTGTGTTCGACGTTCTTCAACCAGCTTTACAATACGAAAGACCCGCGCACATTCATGATAGCCAGATTCTATTATGACGGGCTCATGAGCCAGACAAGCCCCGACAACCGGATAGACCTTACAGACGAAATCACCGGTAAGGGCATAGCCATGAACCCCTGTCAGCCAGGAGCTTTCTCCTACGACCCGTGGCCGCAAGGATATGACAGCGACATGATGAAAGAGATAGCAAAGACCAACCCGTCTGTAGAGACCACGATGGCACGCGAGACTGAGCCGAAGCTTGCAAACAACTTCCTCCGCGGCGACAACCCCGGCGTGGTGATGACATGCGCTGAAGTGAACCTGCTTCTTGCCGAGGCTTCACTGAAGAAATGGAATACTGGAGGGACGGTGGAAGGGTTCTACAGCAAAGGAGTGCGCGCGGCAATGGACTTCCTTGCCGACAACTACGGCTACGACAGAATATCCGACAACGACTTCAATACATACATAGCCGACAACGGCACAGGTCACACCGAGCAACAGGCCAAAGCCGCGATAAACACCCAGGCATGGATACTGCACTTCACCAACCCCGCAGAATGCTGGGCAAACGTGCGCCGCTCCGGCTATCCGCGCCTCAAATCGCCCGCCGAGTACGGTTTCGGACAATATCTCACAGGCGGAAAGGACATACCCGTAAGGCTTTGCTACCCTACTCTCGAATCATCCTACAACAAACCCGGATATGACGAGGCTCTCAAACGCATGGGCGGCAAGGACAGCTGGAACACCCATGTATGGTGGGACGTTGAATAATTCATAATAATAAAACAAGAAACAACTATGAAATCAATACTGAGACTATTAACGGCAATGCTGCCTTTATGCATGATATGTCTTTCCTGTAGCGACGACGAGCCGTTCTCTACGGTAGGACCGGATGACGATCCGCACATCCTTTCACCCATGTTCCCCGACAGACAGAACGGGGAACTGCCCGTCATCGCCGCCATCAGCCGCGACGCCAACTTCAAGATGACGCTCACCGTGACACCAGCCGACTACACCGACGTGGTATGGTATATAGACGGCGACAAGGCTGCCGAAGGCGACAGCATAGACATCGGGCTGCCAGCTGGGCTTTACACGATGAAAGTGGTTGCGACAACGGTGAAGGGGAAATCCACCTCACGCGAGGGACTCATAAGGGTGAACCCGCTCGACGGAGACCCTTGGTCAGCCGAGAAGGGCTACGAACGCTTTGTAGCTCCGGGCACAGTGGCTGTGCTCTACGGCGACAATCTCGAACAGGTGAGAAGCGTAAGAATCGGCAACAGCACTCCCTCCCCTGCCGCCTATTCGACAGAAGGCGGCACTCCACACCTCACATACACCGTGCCGACAGACGTTGAGGACGGCACGCACAGGGTTTTCCTTACAGACACGGACGGAGAAGAGTTCGGCGCAAACACTGTCACGGTGAGCAAAACTGCCCTCGTCACATCGGGAGCCGGACGCGCGAGGGCAGAAGCGGAGTGGACTCTGACCGGAATAAATCTCGACAAGATAGCGTCGCTGAAAGTAGGCGATGCGGAGATAAGGCAATTCACCCATCAGACATCAGACACGATAAGGATGATTTTCCCCACACTTGCCGAAGGCGAATACACTCTTACAGGAACCACGAAAGACGGAGGCAAGGTGAGGTTCTGTCAAGGCAAGTCGGTTGTTGAGCAGATGCCGCTATCCGTAACTACCGAGCTGGTGATATGGTCAGGGCATCACTACGTGTCGTGGGAGCTCGCTGACGGTGACCCAAACAAGACGTTCAATCTCATAGACAAGGACGTATTCGCCACGGTGAAGGCTGGTACGGTCATGGCTATACACTATTCCACAAATCCGGAAGACACCTACCATCAGCTGCAACCCACCACCGCATGGTGGACAGCACTGCCCGGAGCCGACAAGGCTGACGTGGACGGAGCCGGAGTATACGAATTCACACTCACCCGGGATGTGCTCGGCATGATAATGGAGCAAGACGGATTCATCGTCACCGGACACGGTATATACATCGATTCAGTGGTTTTAAAATAAACGGAAAGTATTATGATTTCATTAAGAAATATGACTTTAACGGCAACCATCGGCATAGCCTGCGCCTCGCAGGCTGTGTCTCCTGCCATACGTCAAGACAAAGACATAGAGGAGAAGATAGAGAAGACTCTGGGCAGAATGACTCTCGAGGAGAAGATTGGTCAGATGACAGAACTCTCCATCGACGTTCTCGGTGAATGGAAAGACGGCGAGTTCAGGCTCGACAGGGACAAGCTCCACAACGCCATCGCCAAATTCAAGGTGGGCTCGGTGCTCAACGCGCCCGGACCTATAGCCCAGACGCCTGAGAAGTGGCAGGAGATAATAGGCTTGATACAGGAAGTGTCGATGAAGGAAATCGGCATTCCGTGCATCTACGGACTCGACCAGAACCACGGAACGACCTACACGCTCGGCGGGACGCTGTTTCCGCAGAACATCAACATCGGGGCTTCGTTCAATCCGCAGCTGGCATATGACGCCGCCAGAGTGACCGCCTACGAGACCAGGGCTGCCAACTGCCCGTGGACATATTCGCCCACCGTCGACATGGCGAGAGACCCCCGGTGGCCGCGAGTATGGGAGAACTACGGTGAGGACTGCCTCGTCAACGCCATAATGGGAAGCGCGGCGGTACGCGGTTTTCAGGGCGACGACCCCAACCACATACCTTCCGACAGGATTGCCACATCCGTGAAGCACTACATGGGATACAGTCAGGCGAGGACCGGAAAGGACCGCACGCCGGCTTACATCCCCGTATCCGAACTGAGAGAAAAATGCTTCGCTCCGTTCAAAGCCTGCGTCGAGGCAGGCGCGCTTACAATAATGGTGAACAGCGGAAGCGTGAACGGTGTGCCGATGCATGCCGACAAGGAGCTTCTGACAGGCTGGCTCAAGGAAGGACTCGGCTGGGACGGCATGCTCGTCACAGACTGGGCTGACATCAACAACCTCTATACACGCGAGCATGTCGCCGCAGACAAGAAAGAGGCTATAGAGATTGCCATAAACGCCGGAATAGACATGGCGATGGAACCTTACGACCTCGACTTCTGCACTCTGCTCAAAGAGCTTGTCGAGGAACACCGTGTGCCGATGAGCCGCATAGACGATGCCGTGCGCCGCGTGCTCCGTCTGAAGTACAGGCTGGGGCTGTTCGACACTCCCGTGACGCACATGAAGGATTTCCCGGAGTTCGCGTCGGAGGCTCACAAGGCACTGGCTGTGAAAGCCGCAGGCGAGTCTGAGGTGCTGCTGAAGAACAGAAACGGCATCCTGCCGCTGAAGAAAGGCACAAGACTGCTTGTCACCGGACCAAACGCCAACTCCATGCGATGCCTCAACGGAGGATGGAGCTACTCATGGCAGGGACACATTGCCGACCGCTACGCAGCCGACCACAACACCATCTATGAGGCTCTGCGCGACGAGTTCGGCAAGGACAACGTGACGCTCGAGCAAGGAGTAACCTATGTTCCGGAAGGCAACTACTACGAGGAGAATCCTCCCGAGATAGAGAAAGCCGTGGAGGCGGCTGCCGGAGCCGACGTAATAATAGCGTGCATAGGCGAGAACTCTTATTGCGAGACTCCCGGAAACCTTTCCGACCTCAGGCTCTCCGCCAACCAGCGCGACCTCGTGAAGGCTCTCGCCCGGACAGGAAAGCCCGTCGTGCTCATCCTCAACGAGGGGCGGCCGCGCATAATCAGCGACATCGAACCGCTTGCGGAGGCAGTCGTCAACATTCTGCTGCCCGGCAACTACGGTGCGGACGCGCTTGCCGGAATACTCTCGGGGAAAACCAACCCGAGCGCGAAAATGCCCTATACATACCCGAAGGATCCGGCGGCTCTCACCACATACGACTATCGCGTGAGCGAGGAGATGGACAAGATGGACGGTGCCTACGACTACGACGCAGTAATATCAGTGCAGTGGCCCTTCGGTTACGGACTGAGCTACACCACGTTCGGCTACGACAACTTCAGGACATCAGCCGACACATTCACAGCCGGTGACGACATAACCCTGTCTGTCGACGTGACCAACACCGGGACAATGACAGGCAAGGAGACGGTGATGCTCTTCAGCCGCGACATGGTTGCGTCGCTCACTCCGGAGAACCGCCGTCTCAGAGCGTTCAGAAAGATAGAGCTGAAGCCGGGCGAGAAGCGCACCGTGTCGTTCAACCTGAAAGGCAGCGACCTCGCCTTTGTGGGTTCGGACGGCAAATGGATACTCGAGAAAGGCAAGTTCAGGATACAGGCTGGAGACAAGATTCTCTATCTGGAATGCACCGAGACCCACAAATGGGACACTCAGAACAAATTATGAAAAACCTGACCGACAGGGAGGCTATGGTTTTTTCATGAGTTGGAAGCGCACGGTATGGCTCCCGTCTTCACCGTATATGCAGCGCGATGCTGTGCGGTGGAACGGGTAGCATACCGGCGGCTTGAAAGCGGCAACAACCCGGAGAGCATGTGAAATAAAGATTTATCCAAATATATACGTCCTAATGACCGATTCGGGTTTAATACAGACCGCATTCCATAATGATAGGGAATGTTATAGGATATACCTGAAAAAGCGCGAGAAAGGATTACGGCAGAGGTGCGGAAAAGGTATGTGAGGCAGACTGATATATCTGAATTTATTGTCAGAGTACAAACAATCCTTTTGTATTTAAAACCATATGCACATCCCTCCACATAGTGGAGAAACAGCGAATTTCCGTACACCGTAAACCCGCTGAGAACAGCGCAGAGACAAACGGCAGGCAATCTGCCGCCATATACGCAGTTTTCAGCGCATCATCATAACCTCCAGATTGTCAGCATATTACAAGAATAGTATAAAAAGAAACCCTTTTTCACCGCACGGGAAAGCCTTTCCCGCAGCATGAAAAAGGCTTTATGAGCACACTGAAAAGCACATTTGGTAAGACAAAACGGGCTTTCCGGTAACATAGAATCGCCTCAGCTGACCACCGGACAACATGAACATACACCGGAAAAGAACAATAACAACGAAATTGGGACAAATATTACGCCACACAATCATGCGCACGACATGACACAGAAAGGAAAAACACATCCCTGAACACATCCGCGCGCCCGCCGCATTTCTGTTTTGCAGAATAAATATGTCAATATTTTTTACTTCACACTTAGCCTCAACATCCGATGCCGACCGCCCCGGAATGACACCAGAGAGCAGCATCACCGACATTCTCAGAATCCCCGTCTCTTCCCCATCACACGCCTTCCTGCCGCCATATTGCATTCAAGTCCTTTCACGACACTGCCCCCGCACTGTAAAGAGGGAAGGGAAAACAGCTGAGGGATAATGGCAATCAGAATCTGCCTGAGATGTGAGATATAAGCTTCGGAAACCTGGCTTTGATTTTGTCAATTGATTTTCCTCCCAATATAGCGGGCTCAACCAAACTCTTGTAAAGAAGGAACGGAAAAGAGAAAGCAGAACCATCATACTCAAAATCAAGCATGAATACCTTGCAGGTTCTCAACTTGTTGTCCTTACACCTGCCGACTTTCTTTCCTATATAACGAAATATATCTTCAGTACTGATGGAATATTCACAAAGAAAGGGAGGTATGCTGTCATCAGCTGGTTTTGTATTCACATCTCCCGTTTTATCATTAAGAGATGGATATATCCTTTTTTCTCCAAGATTGAAGAAAGCCAGGTATGCGGGACTGATAAAGTTATGCTTCATTCTTTTGTCAAGAAGGAATGTAAAGCCTGTGCCTTTGACATGAATGAAAATCTCATAGCGTTCTGTATCCATGAATTTGTAATTTACTCAGTCTTTATCTATCATATAAAATCATTTTTCTTTTATACAACGGTAATCAATCAACTCATCGCAATGTCCTCGTATATACTGAGCCATCTTTGTCTTCGGATAGTCTGTCACCGCAGTCTTATATCTGTTCCATTTATATAAAGCCGTCGCGGCTCTTTCTTCATCTGTAAACAGTTTGAATGCATTATCTATTATTTTGCAGGATGTTTTGGCTATACTGTCACGCAATTGTCTTTGATACGTACTATAGTAAGGATAGCTCACCCACTCTCCTTTATAGTATGATGTAAGCCTCCAACAACGTCCTATGGAATTTTGCAGTCCACGGGCATATTCAAGCATCAGCTCCGCTTTTTTATCAGGATTCCGCACTGCCTTTATCCTACTTTCCAACGCATACATTTTTTTTGCAAAGTCTAATTTGTAAGACCTGCCTTTTTGGTTCATTCGGATGTCGGAACTAAATGCATCATATTCCATAGTACGATATACATTCCTTGTTCTAATGAATTTGTCAGAGACCAATGCGAGATAATGCATAGCTTCTTTATATCTCATTCCTGCAATTAGTTGTGTACCGATAATCTCATTGAGATAATTCATATCGTTATAACTGTACTTGCTCAAAAAACGATCCAAACCACATAACGGATTCTTCATCCTATATGCCAACCGTTTGACATACTTCACCCCTATGGAGTCCAGATTGATAAAGAAATCCGTCCTATAATCGTATTCGTTCTCGTTTGTAATGTTTGATATTTTCCAATCCGCACGACCTCCTTTCACTTTCCAAATACAATTGTCAGCATAGTTAAGAAACTGCAATGACCTGACTTTATATCCGGAAGAGATGCACTTTGGAACCACTTGAGATATGATGATTTTCCTCATCATATCATTCCAATAATATTGACTGAATCCGTCCCTTTGATTTGAGGCTTCCACAACTACCTTTGAATTCAAATTGGAAACAATCTTACGGTGTAGCCATGACAGTTCACCGTAAAGATAGCGTTCCAAGCTGTCATTATATTCAGAGGCACATTTGACTGTCAGGTAAATACGGAACACACGGATGACATCTTTCAAGTCTTGACTGGCATTATATCTTGAAGCACGCTTTATAAGTTTAAGTGCCATACGGCTTTCTCCCTCCTTGTCATAAGTATAGGAGGCAATATAACACCATGCCGCTTTATACGCAGGTTTAACATTTGGAATGGTTTCCACCGCAAGCCTGTTTAATGCAGTATAATCGCAATTTTCATTATCAACTTCAGCCATGTGAATTATATACTGCGTCAATGGTAAAATCCTATTATCATCAATGTCATTTTTGCATAATAACGACAGTAAATCCATATAGTTATAAGACTTGCCCTCCATCTGAATGCAGAACAGATAAGAATGGACATCCCCGACATCGATAAACATTCTTTTAGCTTTCTCCGTTTCTCCCATATGGAAATATGCACCGGCTACATATCCTCTTGCCATGTCAGAAATTATGTTATTCCGGAATTCCCGTTTTCGGTCTATCCAAATATTCAGGCATTCGCTGTACTGCCGCATTGATATAAGACATCTCATTATTTGAAGTGTATAGCGGTCTAAAAGCCTTTTAGAATGTTGTCTTCTGGCTTGCGCGCATATTTCAGCCAATGCTATGCTTTCGTTGTCTCCCTCAACAGGATAATACCATTCTGAATTTTGCCGGCTACGTATCATCTCACACCTCTTTGCAAGCAGCAGATAAGACGTGACCTCTGTATCGTTATGTCTTATAAGCCATTTCGCAAAAGCGTTGTTGCCTTGCAAACGGCTGCTGTTGGTAGCGCAAGTATGCAGTTGGTACAACTGCTCATAGCTCCAGTCATAAACGACTTCCTTTATGTCAGAAAGAGGAATGTATGTAGAAGTTATCTCACTCCAATATATGCAATTTCTCTTAATGTCATTTCTTGATTGCGGCTGCAAATCATTTTGTGGATTGTTTAATCCTTTCATGTTATTGCCGCAAATACGGAATGTATAGTATTGTTCCGGCGAGTATAACCTGTCGAACGGACCGCAAGCTAATGAATTTTGATATGACAGTATCAACAATAAAATGAAAATTGGGTGCCTCATCAATCAGTGTTTATAAATCTGGTGAATATTTTCTTTTGAATATTGGGTGATGTTCAATGAATCGAGGTGATACAGGATAATGTTGCGAGGTTGCCGCCTGATTTTAGAGAAAGCAAGTTCTTTAACTTTAATTATGTCTTCAAAAGGAGACGTTTCCAAGCGTATAATATCACCTTTTTTAAGGTTGTGTCCTTCTAAATAATGTTCTTTTAAAACAACAAATTTGCACTTGTCAGTTTGTCTGTAGCGTAGTGTGTCCGTATAGTCGGTATTGTGGAGAATGGACATAAAGTCATTTCTCCGCATCCATATACCCCAGGAATAAATAGGAAAAGCCACATCCAATGGCAATTCATATTCCACTTTGGAGTTTAAGTAAGGCTTCACGTCATTATAGTTCAAAATTGAATTTGCATCGGGATTGTACAGCGAGCCTGTGTTGTATAACATAAGTACACCATAATCGGCAGGCGGACACTCCTTTTTCAGCTGATGCAGCCGGACAGTCACACTGAGGTTCATGCTGTCTTTATGCAACATGTCGCGTAAATCTGCGCATAGCTTAAAAAAGTGATTCTTGGTGCTGTTTGTCCAATCACAATCCAATTGAATCTCATGCATATTGTTTATTCTGTTACGCTTAGACATTGCAATAATCCTTTTGTACATCAATTGGGCGAATGTAGTATCGGCTTTTATGGCTTTTGTGGTTATGTAGACAGTAGGCACCACCTCTATTCCGGCTGGCACAGTGTCAAGAAACAAAGTTGTGGCAATAGGAATTGCCTTGAACAGTCCGTCATTATCTTGCCCATAGTCAACATCAAAGAATCTGATATACATCTTTTTTATATCATGCTCCTTTATAAAGTCCTTTTCATAACTGCTTAATTTGAATTGCGTCTTCCAATGGTATATGGCATTGCATGGCTTCGTCACAACGTTTCCGCCAGAAGCATTCCTGCAGATTGAAAACAACACCATACCTGCCACCAGGACAGGTAAGGCGCATAAAACCAGTGCTACATATTTTTTCATTTACATGTTTCCTTATACATTTTGCATTGCTTATTCTAATAAAACACCTTTAAACTGATGTTTCCAGTTGTTTCCATTCATTTTGAACATGAGTATTCGTGCCCTCCAATTATCATAATAACAATACCAACTTTTAATGAATAATTCGTTGTATGATAATGCATCTAATGAGTTATTTATCAGTATTGTATAATATACATACAATCCAATTCCTACTGATACTGATTTGGGATCTAATGAACGCCTTTCTATTTCTGCATTAACATTTAATACGCTAGTTCGGGATAAGGATTTTTTGTGAGTTCTCAAAAACAGGAAGGCTTCTGCCTATGTCTGCCAGTAGGGGCGCGATTCATCGCATCTCAGAGGGGCTATACCTGAAAAATGTATGCAAATGCCGATGTTTCCAATAATGGCAAAGTTTTACTAAGCCATAAAATGCACTCTTATTGGAGTGTTAAGTTTCCACTTTATAACTCATTAGCGTTTTGTTTATACGATTGAATGCTTCTCTGCCTAAAATGGCAGGCACATCCAAACTCTTGTCAAGAATGAAAGGGAAAGAGAAAGTGCATCCTTCGTGCTCAAATCCGAGGCGGAACACCTTGCATACTCTCAGTTTGTTGTCCTTGCATCTTCCGACCTTCTTCCCAACATGCTGGAACACATCATCGGTGTTGATGAAATATTCATGGGAAAAGGGTTCGTAGATAGGGTTTGTATCAACTTCCCTTACATCACCTTTAGAGAGTGTATGCATATTAATTTTCCCAATATTGAAGAAAGCCATTAATGCCGGGCTGATAAGGTTGCGCTTCATTTTCTTATCAAGAAGGAAACAAAAGCCAACGCCTTTGATTTTGACGAAGATCTCTTCTTTTTCTGTGTTCATACCATCATTTTTTTGAACTTTACTTTTGTCTTTCTTATTTATATCATATGGTTCAAACTGGGCATATTCATCTTCCGATGTCAAATTCCTACTTGCCTATGATTAACTGCATCAAACTCATTACCAAGGCAGAAATGATTAAGGCAATCCATGTTTTCCAACTGCCTAAACCTCCCTTCCGAGAAATTTTAAGTCTTTTTCTGACTTCTTTCGGAAGCTGTTTTTTCTCATCTTCTTTAAGAAGTTCAATAACTTGATTTGCAACCATGTCAAGCTGCTCCTCTGTCATACCATCAAGCTGCTCAGTGGTCAATGAACATAATTCCTCTTTTGTCATTATTCTTTATATTTATCACTTAAACTTATATTCCACTTATATCTTCGAATGGTATAATTCTTTCTTCTTTTGCCGAAATAATAATACCGTCTACGATGTCAAAAGTTGTATATATTGCAAATCCCTTTTCTTCAATTATACAGCAAATACCGTTATCACCTCCACTGTCATAAAAGACTTGGAAAATCGCCTCTGATTTTACATAATTTTCATACGCAACTTCCCACCATATGACAAATTGGCGTTTGCATAGTATATGATTTCCAAAGATTTTCCGTTCTCCATAGAAAGTGTATTTGAAATTTTCAGAAAGGAATCTTTCTATATATAATGGATTTCCGTGATTCCATTCGTTTGCAATTTATCTAAGAATAGGAACGGTGTCTTTTGGTAAAAGATAGAATTCCTCTTTAACCATCCATAATGTGTTAATTTTATCATGTCTGACTTCAATATCTACTATTTCTTTTATATCATCTCCTTGGATTAATCCAACGTACTTGTTCTTCTTTTGTTGAAATTGGATGCTAAAATTTTTCTTCCCCTTTTCAAACATCTTTGTTAGCTTTATAGTTAAATCATACTTGGAAACAGGTTGTTCTGCTTCATCCATTCCAAATAGGCATATGGGCGCATCATCCAGAAAGCGGTAGAGAGGAATGAAGTTACGAGTGTGTATGCAACCTCCAAAGATGGAAAGTAATTTATATTCCATATTTCCTGAAAGTTTGGACAAATCAATTGTGGTATCATACGCTCTAAGCCAATCGTCTATATTTTCTGCGATCTTTATAACGATTTTTCTGATGTTACAATTTGTATAAAGGAGAGAAACGTCACGCAATTCCTTGAATCTATCAAATTCTTTGTTCTGTATATATTTTTGACTCAATTTCCATTGAAATTCTGTGTCATAGCGAATTCCACCTTGAAAACTTGGAAATGACGTGGGACGCATAGGCTGCTTAAATTGAAACATCGAATATACGTAATATGGAGTTGTACATTTAGAACCTGTATTCGCTTCTACGGTTTCCAGCCATGGGGCATTTATGGGGAAACTGTCTTTTTCAATAATAACATAATCCACATCTTCCACATAGATTACACTCTTATATCCATAAAACCCTTTTTGGTTTAACCATTCACAACACACAGATATTTCTTCTTCATATAACGAAGAGATGTACACAAGGTTCCCATCATGACCGTAACAACCTGTCACATGATTGAACTTCTCAGCAATATACTGATATGAATAGTCGTCAAGCGAATAAGGTTCTTCTATTTCTATTTGAATAGATTTTCTTTTAGAGAACAGGGTCAGAAAACTTTTGCATTCCCTCTTCTTTGTTATTTTTCTCTTATGAGTATGTGATCCTGGGAAAAAATCTTTCAAGAAAGCTTCTAAACCATTCTCCCCATAAATCCGTAATATACCATCTACCTTGACGATAATGGAATGCCAATTATCATATATTTTTATCGCCATAACTGTTCTTTTATTTCCTTGTACAAATTTTCAATTCGTCAAAATCGACAATCCACTTATTCTCCATAAGGAATTGTACGCCTAATACTCCGTGCATCTGCACACCGGTTTCTTCTTGTACTTGTGCTATTGCATCAGTGGCATTAAGTACAGAAAAGTAGGATGTGTAGTCAATCCCCTCAAAGTTGAATGTGGCTTCAATGACAGGAGTTTCTTTGCAATGTCCCTCAATTCCAATTGTCCTACAAGTAGTGTCAAGCAACTTAAACTCGTCTTTGAAGTGTTCATATACAAAGTCAAAAAGGGTGTTATGAGTAGAGCCTGTATCTATAAGAAAACATAAGTTTTTTAGTTTGCCTGATGTTACTATCAGTGGCAAGCCTGTCTTTTGCAGACCTAAATTCAGTGGAAATTCCATAAGCTGAGTATTAAAAGATAAACATGCACAAATCACCTTTTATGACTTTTTTGTCCTTAATCTGAATTACATAAAATACAGGATCTCCTTTATCCTGCCTAATGGCAATTATGCCTTTGCTTTCGGAGAGGTGTATTATCCGAACTTCTATTTTCGACTTGCTTTTTCTTATAGTATTGAATTTTCCCCGAATATATTCAATATATTCCTTTTTGTCCAATGAGTCATATACCCATTGGGAATCATATTTGAAATCGGGAGATAAATGTTTTATAATCAAATCAGCGTTAAGTGTCTCCCATGCTTTGGCAAAATCTTTTGTTATGCTTTCGCCATTTATCGGCATTTGTGCCTTCAAGACCTTAAATATCTTAAACATAGTAATATTCTCTAATTATTTATACATCATGTGCAAATTATAAAATGAAAATATCCATTCATATTTGTCGTTTGAATTTTTCTGGAAGATTTCTGTCATAGGCAAAAAAAGCTCCGGTTTTGTTTAAAATATCTTCCACATAATTATCAGTCACAACATCATTTTTTACCAATTCCATAAGTTTTCCTATTGTCAAGCCTAAAGCTGAAGTCATCGTTTCTTTTCGTGAACTGAAAATTCCAGTGGGAATTCTTACCTGAAGATTCGGATTTTTCGTATAAGTATTGTCTTCGATTCTGTCAAGTATTCCAATTCTACACATATATACAATGCAACAAAAATCCTCTTTGTGCTCATACACGTCATCACCGTTGGTTATTTGCGGCTGGATTTCAGACAGCAATTTGAGTACTTTACCCATGCAGACTGCAGCTTTGTTTAAGTCCAATGCTCTCATATATTATTCGATTAAATGTTTTTAGAATAGTATTTTGCTGTTTGAGAAAGTTTTTTCATTTGTTTCTTACAAGAAAGTCTGTACTTAGAATACCATGAATTTGCATCCCTGTTTCTTCTTGTACTTGCGTTATAGCATCAGAGCCATTAAATACAGAGAAAGTGGAAGTGTAGTCAGTTCCATCAAAGTTGAACGTAGCCTCTATAACAGGAGTTTCCTTGCAATGTCCCTCGATTCCCATTATCCTACGAGTAATATCAAGTAATTTAAACTCATCTTTGAAGTGTTCATACACAAAGTCAAAAAGTGTGTTATAGTTAGAACCTGTATCTATAAGAAAACACAAGTTCTTTAGTTTGCCCGATGTTACAATCAGTGGCAAGCCTGTTTTTTGCAGGCCAAATGCGAGTGGGAATTCCATTAGTTGATCCTTTTTAGCTTTATATATTCTTTTGTGTTGTAGTTTATTATGGTATATTTGATTCCACTTTCTCCCAAGTTTAAATCTACATAGTTTACACCAATACTCTCGTAAGTTCCATTATACTCTCTTGATAGAATAATAGCATTTGATTCTTCTAATAAATTATAAACAACTTTATTATTTCCATTGATACATATAAGTTTACTGTTCTCATTATCTAAAATATAACTTACATATTTTTCAAATTCAAAATCCATGGTGTTGACAAACATGGACTGATTTTCTTTGAAAGATATAATATTCTCTCCATAATTATAGCTGTTATCCCAATGCTTGGTTTGAGTTTTCTCTGGATGTTCAATATTCCTTATAGGACCAGATTTAGGTTCATAAACATCAGTTTCTTCTCTTTTTTCTTCACCCCAATATTGGCAAACATACCAATCTCCAATAATATTGGACTGGTTTTCATACTCATTATTCTTACAGCCTACTAGTACTAAACAAAAAATGAAAATGCTAAAAATGCTTCTTCTATTCATATTTATAAAATTTTAGTTATTCAATATTCCAACAATTACTTTCATCACCTTCAAAAGCATCAAGTAATTGGTCCTCCCAATCCTCTTTGTCATTCCATGAAGTATTAGGAATGCTGTCATTTTGATAATTCCTCCATGAAAGATATTTTCTATAAGATTCTGTCATAGGTTTAATATCTGACCTCACATTTTCAATATATTGCCCTTCTGATATTGTAATACTGTCTAAACATCTATTCATTCGGCAATCTAAATATTTAAGTTTTAAATTTGCTCCTACATATAAATCATTGTGTAAATCATTACGAGCACAATCTAAATAGGTAAGTTCTTTGTTTTCATATAACTGAAGTTCATATAGTTTATTCTCAGAACAATCTACAAATTGGAGTTCTTTCAAACTGCGCAACTCCAGTTCTTCCAATAAACATCTGCGAACTCTTAGCAAAGTAAGTTTTTTGTTCTCCAATAAATCTACTTCTCTTAATGGATTAAATCTACAAGAAAGAATTTCTAAATCTTTATTTTGAGAACAATCCAATGCTTCTATATTACAATTTCCACAATATAAGGTGAGAAGAAGAGGGTTGTCTTTTATGTTAAGGGTGTATATGGGATTGTTATAACAACTTAAATGCTTTAGTTTTCTATTTTTTGAAATATCAATATTTTCAATCCCATTCCTTGAACAATCAAGTACTTCCAAATTGGATAGATACTCTATTCCTGCAATAGACTTGATACCTTTTTGAGGGCAAAGAACTTTAGTGATAGTCAATGCTTCTGTCAGTGATATTTCCCCATCACCATCTTTGTCAAAGGTATCTATAAGATATTTCTTAAAGACTTTATCCGGAAAGTTGATAATTCTCAAATCTACCATCTTTTGTTCCTTTTGCAGCCATACCACAAAAAGAAAGGTGTAGGCTTAACCTGTTGTTATTCTGAGGTATCGCCAAACACCTATAACCATACAACAAGGAAGCCCACACCCTACGGTGCAAGCATTCACTTTCATGCCGTGATGGTTATATTCCTCTAATTGGCGATTTTCAGAATACATCAAGCAAGAAGCAAACACTTCTTTTTCTAATATGTCCTGTTAAACTTCTATTTCATTGTCACTCCATTTGATTACTTGTGCAAATATAATGAATTTATGATAAAAACAATAATCAAAAGTGTAATTATATAGAAAATAATACATACAGGCAAGTGAGGTATGGGCTTTATCTTGTAATTAATTGATAATAAACATAATAAAAAAACTCTATTCAAAGAGACCATTTTGATACATATTTCTTGTTCACATTGCTACTATATTTTAAAGATTACACGAGATATTGATGTCTGTACCGAGACATAATCCAATAATGGATGATGGCAATTTGTCATATAAATCATGTATAGGAGAATCATGATTTTTGATTATAAGACTGTGATAGTATCGTTGGGAAACAGTATGGATATAAAACCTGAAATATGACGGTAAAAATACATCAATCCGAGGGAGTGTTCGCAAAGCATCCAATGGTGTTCCCATACCAAACAGCCGAATGTTAATTTATGATTAAATAAATGTTAATTAAATTACACATTGAACGGTTTATTATAAATTTATCACACATTTTTCTTTTACAAACCATAAAATTAAGATTTTTTGTATGAAAAGATTGTTACTTATGTTTGGCTTTGCCATCATATCTCTTTGCCTCTCCGCACAAGAGAAGATGGTGAAGATAGGCACGAGCCTTGATTATGGCTCAACGTTCACATTCAGTGTCGAACCGACGGAGGGTGACTCCATTATAGTGGATTTCGGCGACGGCAAAAAGGTAAAGAAAGGCACCAAGACGTGGTGGGGGACAAACTCGGACGTCGAGGGCAAGCTTCTCGGTGACACGGTACGCATATACGGGGCTATAAACACGCTCGACGTGCCTGAGCAGCAGATAACCTCGATAGCGTTCTATGGGGAGCAGACACTGACCAGACTCAATGCCCAGAAGAACCTGCTTACCTATGAGGGCACCGACCTCACAGGTCTTGACAATCTGAAATCGCTTGACCTGAGCGACAACAACATTGTCATGCTCAACCTGATGGCTATGGAAAAACTGGAGAGCTTCACGATAAACCGCAATCCGGAACTGTCTACGGTTGTCTTCGCGGACAACAACTCTCTGGTGTCTGTCAACATGGACGACTGCGACATAGTGCACTTCTACGAAAAGAGCATGCCCGAGCTGAGCTATCTGAGCATACAGAACGGTTCGCTGATGGACCTTACCATCGGTGATTTCTATCCAAAACTCAACAGTCTTGAAATCAGCGGCAACATAGAGATATCAGAGATTGACGTAACAGGATGTCCGGAATTGGACGTGCTGAGAATATCGAACACAAAAATATCCGAGCTGAATCTTGTGAACAACAAGAAGCTCCGCTCTCTCAGCGTGGACCATACACCGATGACGAAACTCGCCATAGACAACAACACAAACATACAAGATCTGAATGTAAGCAACACTGCAATAAAGAAACTTGACGTAAGCAAGCTCGGGATGCTGCGCAACATAACCATAGACAGCACGGAGATAGCACGTCTCGACCTCACAGGCAAGTTGTATCTGGCTAACGTCAGCGCGAAAAACACAGCCATCGAGTTTCTTGACATGCACGACCAGATAGGTTACAACGGTCTGAAAAGACTCGACCTGCGCGACAACAAGCGGATGACACCGCAGACCTTGAACTTCACGTTTGCCGCCATGCCTCCGCACATGAGCGAATCGCGCTGGACAAACGTATACATTGACGGCATTCCTGGAGTGGAGACTTCAGACACAGAGCTTATAACAGGCGAGGAATACCAATACAGAACAGACGTACAGGGTGACGGCAGCGCACCGATGGAGCCGGTGGCACTCACCGTGGAACAAGCCGCAGAAGGCTCGGTAGAGCTTACTCAGATGGGCGAGGATCTGAAGACATGGACAGCCGTTGGCGAGAAGGTGAAACCCGGCTACCCCATCTCGGTGAAACAAGTGCCCGCAGAAGGATTCAAACTCGCAGGCATGGAGGTAAACGGACAACTGGTGGAAGACACCATATTCGTAGTGTCAGCCACCGCGACGGTGAGACCTGTATTCGTAAAAGCTACCGAGCCGACCATCACACTGACGGTGCCGAGCGGTGCGGTGCAGCAGTATTTCCTTGCCGCTGACGAGGACGGAACGGAGATAACCGTTGACTGGGGAGACGGAGAACCACAACCTTACGTCATAGGCAAAACTGTAAAAGCCGTGGTAAATGACAACGGCACGACAGGCACAAAGGTCATTGTAAAGGGTGACGTGACCTACGCCGACTTCTCAAGCTATGCGGGATTCGGTGTTGACAACATGATAACAGCCATAGACATCAGCGACAACGGAAAACTGCGCACATTGAAGACATACATGAATGCAATCAGTACTCTTGACGTGAGCAACCAGCCCGACCTTGAGTACCTCGACTGCGCATACTCGGAACTCGAGAGTCTGGACGTGACCAACAATCCGAAGCTGACCGACCTCATAGCATACGGGAACTACATTGAGGACCTCAATCTGTCGAACCAGAAAGATCTGGTGAACATAGACCTGAAGAACAATGCTCTCTCAGAGATGAACCTCGGGGCATGCGACAAGGTGGAGAAGCTCATACTGCAAGGCAACTACTTTAACACAGTGGATGTGACAGGTATGCCAAGACTGAAGACGCTCAACGTGAGCAGCAACAGTCTCACGTCACTTGACCTTAGCAACAACAGCGAGCTGGAAGAGCTGTCTGCCTATGGCAACAAGCTGACAGAGCTGGAACTGAGTAACAACACGAAACTGAGGACACTGCTTGTACAAAGCAACAACCTCACCGGACTTGACCTCAGCAACCAGACGGAGCTCTCACTGATATATGTAGGAAACAACGGTTGGGACGCATGTACGCTGAACGACTTCTATTATTCGCTCAACGAATGGAAAGAGGTGCAAAGCTCTGGATATGGCACAACCAACACACTGTGGGTTAACGAGTCCGGAAGCGCCAACGATAACGACGCATCCCATGCCGAAAGCGACATTGCAAGAGCAAAGGGATGGAAGCTGGACGTTGAAGGCGACGGCACAGGCTGCGACCTTGCCTACGTCACGATAATACCGACAAGCAACGGTGAAGTAAAGCTCTACAATGAGGACAACAGCGAGGTGAAGAGCGGCGACAAGGTGATGAAGAACAGTGTGATAAGGCTGGAGGCAATACCTGCTGAAGGATACAAGGCAGCTGCGGCAAAAGCCAACGGCAAGCTTATCGTAGACAACAAGTTCACTGTCACCAAGGCTACCGACGTACTTGTACAGTTCACCATCTCAACTTCAATAGACGGAGTCACCGACGCTACCGTAACTGTCGAGAGCGGCGACCATGAGCTTGTATTCACTACAGACTCGCCCACAACGGCAGAGATTTACACACCTGGCGGCAAGCAGATATTCAAGGGTGAAGTATCAGGAAGATATGCTGTCAGCGTGCGCGAAGGCGTTTACGTAGTTAAGATAGGCTCTGCCACAAAGAAGATTCTTGTAAGATAAGTTGACAATATCCGTAACATCGGATGTCTGAAAAGGAGTGCGTCCCAAAAGTGAATGGAAAGCTTGGGACGCACTCCATTTTTTATGCATATCTGCCGTCATGATATACATGAATTAAATCTGAAGCATTATGATTAAACCAGAATCTACCATCAGACAGCCAAAACTTCTTTGTTATCCGGTTATAGGAGCGTTGTCCCTCTACTTCGCTACTGCCGTAAGTCAGCCTGCCGCTTTTCCAGATTATGTGTGTTGGTATTATAAAAAAGATTGCTGACAGCTGCACGAAATAAGAACAGAAGTATGATGACAATTCGGATTAAAACCGTCAGACATCAGCACGTAATACGGATGAAGCATGAGAATCTGCCCTTATTAAATAAGGTGTATATTACAGCTTATATTATATCATGCTCCAAACCGGCTTTAATGTTCTTTTCCATTTTAAATTATCGCAGCAACATTTACCTTCGAATGCATAAAGAACAAGACACCTTTATTCCGAACAGTCATGCCTTACCAGTATTGCATAAGGCTTTATGCCATATTGCCCTTAGGTTTTGTACGCCATCCCGTCGGCTATATCGTTAAAAATCCGGAATCATTATGACGGCAATAGTGCGGAAGATGGATGGATAGCGAACAATCATACGGAAATGAATCATAGGCGGTCTGACGGAC
>OGKG01001430.1_pt1 | contig 28680 bp, 18 predicted proteins | sample 1572201 | NCBI WGS metagenome assembly OGKG01 (sample SAMEA2582146, study PRJEB24529) | metagenome | biome: Human gut stool | place: China | collected 2011 | reverse complement strand
TGTTCATCGCAACTCCTATTTCTTTCGACTTGACCAGAAGATTCAAAAAGAAAGTAGAAGAGAAGAAATAAAAAAAATATTTCAAGTTTATACAAAATAGCTCCTTTTTACAGGAGCTATTTTTTTGCACACGAGATAAAGGTACACACTCCGGTATTGCAGTATACATACGCCGGTGTCTCGCAATCTCCTTTCAATAACATCAAAAAAGTTACAAATTGAAAGTAAAAATGATATATCAATATTAAAGTTGCAATATAATTGGGTTTATAACAATAAATATCCTACTTTTGTAGCGTAGAAAGCAGCAACAGGATAATCGAACAATTACAAGTATGTCAAAGCGTCAGATCAGAATCTGTTTAGGAAGTTCTTGTTTTTCCCGGGGAAACAACACAAACCTCGGCGCAATCAAGAAATATCTAAGTGAAAACAACTTGGAAGCAGAGATCGATTTCTGCGGGCATTTGTGCGAAGAATTGTGTAGCAAGGGTCCTATTATCCGGATCGATGACAAAGTGTATGAAGAAGTAAATCTATCGCGTTTGTACAAAATCTTACAAGAAGAATTCCCATGCAACTAAGACCCATCTATACAGAACCGGACAATTGTCAAGATTGTTATAAATGTATCCGGGAATGCCCCGTGAAGGCAATCCGAATGGAAAACAATCAGGCATCCATCATTGAAGACCGTTGTATCTACTGCGGGCATTGCACGCAAGTATGCCCAACAGGGGCTAAAAAAATTCGTGACGGGTTAACCCGTGCGAAATTAACTTTGACACAAAACCCGAAAGTCATTCTATCCTTGGCACCCTCGTACGTAAGTGAATTCGAGGGAGTTCATTCCAGCGTGCTGATTGCTGCTATCAAGCGTTTAGGTTTTACAAGTGTGTCGGAAACTGCTCTAGGAGCTGAAATCGTCACGGATCGGACCGAAAAATTTCTGGAAGAAGCCGAAAATGGCGTGTACATCTCTTCGGCTTGTCCTGTTGTCGTTGAATATATCCGGAAATACTCCCCGGATCATGTGCGTTTTATCACCCCGATCATTTCTCCCATGCTGGCTCACGCCAAGATTCTGAAACAACTGTACGGGGAGGACGTGAAAATTGTTTTTGCAGGTCCTTGTATCTGCAAAAAACTGGAAGCAGACTACTTTAATAACCTCGTTGACGTGGTGATCACGTTCAAGGACCTGAAAAAATGGTTCGAACAATCCGACATCAACTTGAAAAATATCGCACCGAATCAGCCTGAAGCCCGTTTTGTTCCTTACCGTTCCGGGATGGGCGCTTACTACCCCATTGAAGGTGGGATGTTAAAAGGAATGCAAGAGGGCAAAAAACAAATACATCACATGGCTTTCTCGGAACTTTCTACCGTGAAAGACGTGTTGAAAGAGCTGGATTCACACCGGGAGGACGATTCCATCTTCTTGGAATTACTGGCTTGCAAGGGCGGATGCATTAATGGTCCTGCCAAATTAAGCCATATATCCCCGGCCTTAAAAAGATACGAGATTATCCACCAATCGGAATTGGGAAATCCCAAAGATGATTTCAAAAATATTGATTTGCAGATCTTGTTCTGCAAAGACCCCCACGTACAAGATCACACCTACACGGAAGAGGAGATCAAACAGGCCATGGCCGTCGTGGGTAAAACCGGGCCAGAGGATGAATTAAATTGTAGTGGCTGCGGTTATGACTCGTGCCGTGATTTCGCCATTGCCATGCTGGAAGGACGGGCCGAAGAAAATATGTGTGTATCTTACATGAGAAAAATCGCACATGACAAGGCCACCGTACTCCTCCAAAAGATTCCGGCCGGAGTATTACTCGTCAACTCGGAATTGAAAGTCGTGGATATGAATCAATCCTGCGCCACACTCATGGGAGAGGACATTGCTTCCATTTACGAAGTTGATCCCGGACTAAACGGAGTGGCATTGAAAAATATCTGTTCCTACGAAGACTTGTTCCGTGCCGTGTTGACAACCGGAAAGGAAATTATCGAACGACAGGTACGGGAAGAAGACCGGACATGGATTATATCCATCTATAACATACAACCTCACCGATTAGTTTTCGGGCTATTGCAAGATTTACGCGAACCTTACGTCCGTAAAGAATGGATGCTTGAAAAGACCCAGGAGGTAATCAAGAAACACATGGAAACCGTCCAGCAAGTAGCTTGTTTGCTCGGGGAAAATGCCGCGTTCACGGATGCCACGTTGCGCACTGTAATGGAGGCTTACAAGAAAAATGACCAAAAGAAACCACTCTAATTTCATTTGTCTTGGGAAACAACGTTAATTTCATCGAAGTTTACTTCTTCCAGAAGAATAAAGCGGGCAATGTTGTCTGCGGGGATTGTTTCATGTCTCAAAAACTAAAAGGTGAAGGACGTGTCATCAGCGTGCTATCGGATGGTTTGGGAAGCGGGATCAAAGCCTGTGTCCTATCCACGATGACGGCAACCATGGCCATGAACTTTACCGCCATGAATGAAAGCATCCTACGTACTTCTACCTCGATCATGAATACCTTGCCGAAAGACATGGTGAGAAAGATCAGTTACTCGACCTTTTGTATTTGTGACATTGATTGTTTCGGTAACGTGAAAATTATCGAATATGAAACTCCCTCCTACTATTTATACCGGAACGGGCGTTTCGTCAACATATCCAAGGAAAAAATCCCAGTGGAACGGGAAGACCTTGAGAATACATTTCTGTGGATTTCCGAGTTCACGCTGGAAAAAGAAGACCGGATTATCTTCTTCAGTGACGGGGTAAGCCAATCCGGTATGGGAACGGCTAAAATGCCCTTTGGTTGGGAAGACGGGGCAAAGGAATATATTGCTAATCTAGTAAATCAATATAATGATATATCTGCCAAGGAATTGGCACATAAAATAGTAAATCAAGCAGAAAAGAACGATGGTTACTCGCTGAAAGACGACACGAGTTGTTGTGTCATCTACATGCGGAAACCCCGTAACTTGCTTGTGTGTACAGGTCCTCCCTATGACGAGAAGAACGATAAATACCTGGCCAACCGGGTTCGGGAATTTCAAGGGAAAAAAATCCTGTGTGGGGGAACCACGGCAACCATTATCTCCCGTGAACTGGGTGCGAAAATGGTGGTCGACATGAATATCGTGGACAAGGAGCTCCCTCCCATCTCCAAGATGGAAGGCGTTGATCTTGTCACCGAGGGAATCTTGACGTTAGGTAAGGTGGAACGCATCCTGACGGAAGGAGATATTGACCGCCGTCGGGAAGCCGGACCGGCTGAACTGATGGTGAGAATGTTGTTGAATAGTGATAAAATCACGTTACTCGTGGGAACCCGTATCAACACGGCACACCAAGATCCCAATCTTCCTGTGGAGTTGGAGATCCGGAGAAACGTGGTCAAAAAAATAAAATTTTTATTGGAGACAAAGTATTTGAAAGATGTAGAGATTATGTATATTTAGGGGATAAAATCTAAAACAAAACCGACTCACAACATTATGGAAAAAATAAATGTAAAAATATGCGTGGGCACCATGTGCTATGTCATGGGTGGCGCAGAGTTGAGAGATGTAATTGAATCTCTTCCCCAGAATATCCTCGAACATCTTAATGTAAGCTATTCTCCATGTTTAGGGTGTGGCAAAGGTGAACAAGCCCCACCGTTTATTGAAGTAAATGGAAAACGTATTGCTGGCGTTAGTAAAAATAGTTTAATACAAATTGTTAAAGAGGAAGTAAGAAATGTTATATGACAATTTTGCGATGCTCACGAAGCGTGAGTTACTGATTAGAATTGTAAAACTTTTAAAGGAAGAAAATCTAGTAGATGGGGTGAAGTACATTCCAGTGGAAATGCGCCCAAAAAATAAAAGACCGATCAAGTGTTGCGTGCATAAAGATCGCTACATCTTGAAGCATAAGATTATTTCAATCTTGGGCTTTGAAATCACGGACGAGGAAATCGACCTGATCCCCTTGTCTGAGTTCGCACAGAAAGCACTTGATAACAAGAATACGAAAGAGAATATTCTTTCTGTGGTTCACGAGGCTTGTAGTGCTTGTATGCAATCCCAGTATTTCGTGACTAATATGTGTCGCGGTTGCGAAGGACGTCCTTGTTTGATGAACTGCCCGAAAGCAGCCATCTCCTTCAAAGGCGGCAAAGCATCTATCACACAGGAAGACTGCGTGAGCTGCGGACTTTGCTCCAAAGTGTGCCCCTACCACGCAATCGTGTACACTCCCGTACCTTGCGAGGAAGTATGTCCGGTAAAAGCAATCTCCAAAGGAGAAGACGGCACGGAACATATTGACAAAGATAAATGTATCTATTGCGGAAAGTGTATGCAAACCTGCCCGTACGGTGCCATCATGGAACGCTCCAAAATCATCGACGTGTACAAAGGCATCACGAACCCGGATAAAAAGATTATTGCCATCCCTGCCCCGGCTATCTATGGGCAGTTTAACGCTACCCCGGGACAGATTCTTGCAGCCATTAAAGCTATCGGATTCGACGAAGTAGTTGAAGTAGCTCTTGGTGCGGAAGACACTTCCCGCAACGAGGCTGCCGAATTCATGGAACGCATGCACGAGGGCAAACCTTTCATGACCACCTCATGCTGCCCGGCATACGTGGGCTGGGTAGACAAACACGCTCCCATGGTGAAACCGTTCGTTTCGGACACCCGTAGTCCCATGGTATACGCTGCCCGACGCGTAAAAGAACAATATCCTGACGCTGACGTTGTATTTATTGGTCCCTGTCTGGCAAAGCGCTACGAGGCAGAAATGTACGTTCCGGAAGTGGATTACGTGATGAGTTTCGAGGAACTCGGTGCGTTTATGGTCGCTTACGACATTGATGTAGAGAAATGCGAAGAATTACCGTTAAACCCGGAAGTAACGAAATACGCCCGCGGATACGCCCAAGCCGGAGGTGTTCGTGACGCTATCGTTCAAGCGGTAGGTAACGGTTATACCACCCTCTCGATCGAAGGATTAGATAAAAAGAACCAAACCTTGCTGAAAATGATGCCGAAGAAACCCGAAGCCCAATTCGTGGAAGTCATGGCTTGTGACGGCGGTTGCGTGAACGGTCCTTGTTCTCTAGCCCCGCTGACGCTGGCAAAACGGCAGATAAAGAAGGCGTTGGATAAATAATAAAAAAATAACCCGAGCGTGACTCGGGTTATTTTTTTTATTTCAAATATGCATCTACTTCACGAAAGCGTGGCGATATCCCTTTATCTTATTCCAGCCGCCGCGGGTGAAATCCGGAATTGCCACGGGAGCACTGTTGTTTTCCAGTGAAAGTGCGGTCAATTCACCGAGACAACACCATTCCGCCAAGTCATACACGTCCATATCCAACGGCAAACCGTTCTGCAAGCAATACACGAGGCGATAATCCATGATAAAATCCATGCCGCCGTGTCCGCCGACCTTCTTGGCTTGTTCTTCCAATTCCTTTTGAATGGGATGTTTGTATTTTTCCATCAAGGCTTTCTTCACTTCTTGCGGCACGAAACCGTGAGCGTTCAGATTCTCGTGATCCGGCATCACGTCCGAGGATACCTGCGAGGGTTGCAGGGCGTAGCCTTGTATCGGGTATTTATTGGCAAAACCTTTCGTACCTGTCAACTGGTACATCCGACTGTACGGACGGGGCGATGTCACGTTATGCTGCATCTGTATCGTCTTACCGTTCTCCGTGTGAATTAACGTCACCGTGTGTTGCCCGTTCTTGAAATCCTTCACCTCTTCACCCGTCTTGTTTTTGATATACTCCGGTGCAGAAACAGCTTTCGTGTCCATGCAAACAAGATAATTCATCTTATCGCCGCGATGAATATCCAGCAATTGACAAGCGGGCCCCATGCCGTGAGTGGCGTAAATATCCCCCCGGTGTTTCCGGTTGTAGTCCATACGCCAGTTATTCCAGTAATAAGCCCAGAACTCGTCAAGATTATGAATGTAAGCACCCTCGACGTAAAGTATTTCCCCGAAGACATCATGTTGCGCCATGTTCAACGTGGTCAACTCGAAGAAATCATACACGCAATTTTCCAACATCATGCAATGCAATTGCTTTTTCTCCGCCATATTAATCAACGCCCAAATCTCCTCCATATTCATGGCGGCAGGAACCTCTATTGCCACGTGTTTACCGTGTTCCATCGCGTAAAGAGCCATCGGCGCGTGATGCAGCCAATCCGTGGCGATATACACCAAGTCAATGTCATCCCGTTCGCAAAGTTGCTTCCACGCGTCTTCACTTCCCGAATAACCCGCCGCCTCCGGCAATCCGGCACGTCTCAATATCCCTTGCGTCTTATCCACCCGTTCGGGAACGATATCACAGAGAGCCACGACTTTTGTACCCGGTATATGCGTGAATCTTTCTACCGCTCCCGGTCCCCGCATCCCCAACCCGATAAACCCGACACGCACGGTATCCAACTTGGGAGTCACCAACCCCAGCACATCTTTCTGTCCCGCCGGACGTTCCGGCACGGGCACCTCGATAGGCATCACTTTTTGAGCCGCCTTCTTGTCCACTTTACAAGAACACGAGCAAAATAGTCCGCCCGAAAAAATTGCCATAGCAAATAATAAGGTCTTCATTACTCTTTTCATACAACAACACTTTAATATTTAAACACTGATTATATTCCTTCTTCTTCAAACACGCTCTAAAAGTAATAATAATCCTTTATAAATAATATAATCTATCACAAAATAATGCAGGTAATCAAACAACCAAAAACAACACACATTACACCTACATAGATATATTTCCGGAATTATTTTCTTAAATTTGTAAAAACCTATATTTATTACTTATGGATATCTCATTCGAATCTCAATTGGAAGTCTATCGATCATTATCCGGTCAGGCAAAACTTATCGTAGACATGTTAGCACACTCTTGTTGCCCTATCAACAGGAAGGATATGGAAAGTTTATTCCCTGACGTCACTTCCCCCCGTTCCGAATTACATGCGACCTTCAAAAGGCTCCAACAGGCTAAAATTGTTTGGTATTGCATGGAAGGCGGAAGTACTGATGATTACTACACGTCTATGTTAGCTCTGGAATTAACCATTCTACTATTCCTGCAACAGGTAAAAGAGGGGCGCGATATCGAGCAAGAAGTCAGCACTCCACAATTCTGGGAAAAAGTAAATCGAACAGGACGCCCCACGAGAGAGAGGATACTAGCTATATTCTTTGATGTAAAATTACCGGATCACGACCATTTCCCGATCCCGCATTTTTATGAACAGCAACTTCTCAACACAGCCTCAAAGATGAAATCATCCTTTCATCTCGAAACAACATTTCCCGAAAAATACCTTATACGCCACTTCCGAGACATTGTCCGGCTACAAATCGAACAGATTCATCCTAACCCGTCCATCGCTTGTTGGTATGACCGATTTACCGTTATACACAAAAACTCCCCCCTCTTTCATGCCACCTTGCAAGATACACGGGCAATCCTAACACTCTTGCTTCCCGGCAAATCAGATCAAATTCCCGACAACGTAAATCCCGCTACCAGAGAGGGAGCATCCTTATTGGGAATGTACTACCTTTATCAAGGTGATTACTCGCGTGCCTTTCGATATTTTTCAGAAGGAGAATCAAATAAAACGACATTCGACGACTATCGCCCCATCCAATACCCCATATTCCTATTCGGTAAAGCCATGGCTTACCTGCTAGATTCTAAAACATCTATCGATATCAATTCCCCGCTAAACATTCTCCCTCCCGACGACATTTTCGAACGGCTTGCGTGGGCAAACAAAATGAACAAAAGCCCGGAAGAAACCACTCGCTTACTACCGGCAGAAGGCACTCTTCCCCCCTTGTCCCAATATTTACTGAACAGCATGAAACAATACCTCGGACTAGCCGTCGATGGTTCTTTAACATTCCTCGAACATCAAGCCGCTAAACTAGCTTGGGACATTCCGTCTTTAATAAACAAATGCTCATCGAGAGAAAACTCAGTATCTTTTAAACAAAATACCATACTAACGGGAAAATGGGAAAAAACATTTGCACCTCTCGTGGAACAAACATTCACACCAATCATTCAAAAAGATAGGATGAAAGAACTCTTAGCCACACGAACAAACACATTCCGGATCGCGTACTTTATACGCACATGGGGCAAACAACAGTGGATGATTGTCCCCAAGCTACAGAAAACAAAGGATGGAATCACATGGACATCCGGCATGCCTATCGCCGCGCCAAGACTCTTCGAAGGCTCCGTCCCCGACATGACCGATTGGGACTGTGAATTAGCCTACCCGAATCTTTCCAAAGAAGACAAGATAATTCTTCTCGCGGGACATCCTCACGTCTACAATGAAAAAGATGAACAAAGACGTTCCGTTCAAATCATAAAAATCAATCCCGCGATCTCGATACGACAAGATGACACGGGATATTGCATAACCACAAATCTTAAAAATTTTGCATCCCGACAAAAAATTCTTTGGGAACGAAATTTTCTGAAAGCCACGATTTATGAAATTACTCGCCAACAACACTACATTCTCTCTTGGCTGGACAAGTTTTCGCATTTGCCATTCGAAGCGCACGATGCACTGGTTGTCTTAATAAAACATCTACAAAAATCCGTCACTATATACACTGACATCGAAATCAATATAGAATAATACCGGATAGTCTGTCATTCACTTCTTAAATCTTTGCAATATGCAAAGATTTAAGAAACACCATGATGTAAACTCCGGTTTTCCGCCGAAGTCCGATTTATTTAGCCTACTATTTGTCAAATACCAAAAAATATCTATTTTTACATTGCCATCTGAGCGTTTCAGATAGAAGATATTTTAAAGGCGTTTGTTTGGATTCTTATCTTTAGAATCTTAATTATTACAATGTTCTGTTTGGTGGACATGATATTGTATGTCGTGTATAATATACATTAAAAGGCGAATGAATTGTTTGCAACAGAACATTCCGCGAGATATAAAAGATAGATAAAACAAGTATCTCCACGCTTTTAACGGTTATAATTACCTTTTGGAGATAGAGGTAGAAACATGATATCAGACATGCAATTAATCTATCGTCTTCGTAGTGGAAAAAATCCGAAATGGATTTACTATATTCAAAACATGACTCGTTACGCAATCCCGCAAATCATACTCCGCAACCGTCGTGAAAAAATATTGAAAAAAGCCATGAAACGACCGGATTTCCCTTACATACAAGAACGTGTCGAGTATTATAACAAACTGTCAGAACCCGTGAAATTACCGGACACTTCTCCCCGTCTGGCAAATCACAAGTTCACCAAAAGGGAAAAACAATCCGTTTACTTCTTTGATACCTACGAATTCACCCGCTGGTTCCCGAAATCTCTAAAATGGCAACATTTGCCCGGTGACATCGTTCACGTTCCCGCCTATCCTGCCATCGTGAAAAGCCGTCCCCTTCATCCCGATAATAAAAATTCGGTTCTATTGAATCTCGACAAGATACGCCATTTCGTTTTTCTCAAAGACACGATACCTTTCTCCGGAAAAAAGAATAAAATCATTTTTAGAGGCAAGGCAGGCTCGAAACCTCGCAGACAACAGTTCATTTCAAAGTTTATCGATCATCCCATGTGCGATGTCGGAGAAGTTGGCAGTAGTCCCAACATACCCGCGGAATGGAGAAAACCCAAAATAACACTACGCGATCATCTCGAGTACAAATTCATCATGGCACTCGAGGGGAATGACGTGGCAAGCAACTTGAAATGGGTAATGTATTCCAACTCTATCGCTGTAATGCCCAAACCTACTTGTGAAACTTGGTTCATGGAAGGTAAATTAATCCCCGATTATCACTATATTGAAATCAAGGAAGATTATTCCGACCTGATCGAGAAAGTTAATTATTACATCAAGCACGAGAATGAGGCTCTCGAAATTATAAAACACGCTCACGAGTACGTGGCACAATTCCGGAATAAAAAAAGAGAAAAACTAATTTCTCTATTTGTCATGGAAAAATACTTTGAAAAAACGAATTAAAAAACGGGAGATTACTATTTGAAATATTTTTCAAAAAAAATATATATCAAGAAGAATTTTCCCGGGAAAAGACAAAAAAATACTTCACGAATGCCCAAAAAACGATTTCAAATCCTTGTGACACTCGTGAAGTATTATTCCAATATTATACTATCTCAAAATTTCTCGAGCAACTTCTCCAGAAGAGAAGCAAGTTTCCTTAACAACAGTTCATTTGTCGCAAGCAACATGGTCATCTGCTCATCCTTAGCCTTTAAAGAAGAAGCTTGTTTATCAACAATCGCCACCAGATGGCGTGTCATTACACTATCATCCTCGCCAACCGAATCAACCCCTAAAGAATCATCATCAACCGCAACAACTTTACGGTATTTCTCGCCCTCGCCACTTACAAGCCAATTCCGGTTTACTCCCAGCAAGTGACTCAGCACCTCCAATTTTGTGGTATCAGGCTTCGTCTTGTTATTCAGGTAGTTTGAAATGGTAGTAGCCGACATGTTTAATGCCTTCGCCACACGGTATTTCGTGTAACCTTTCTCGTTCATCACCTCTTGCAATCTCTCGGAAAATGACATACCCTTTTATTTAGAATTAATTTAAATTTTATCTATTACCAAAAAATAATCCAATTTGATTTTGCATTCTTCCAAATTTGTATTACCTTTGTGTATCGTTTGTTACAAATATAGCGATTATTGGTGAAATCCCCAAGCAATTGGGGTATGTTAATCGGTTGGTGATGTGAGAAGACAAAGATATTTATCCCGTTAATGTTCTTTGTCTTCTCCTTTTATTTATCAAGCCCGATCCTCACAGACTCCCACAAACAATCAGATAAAGTCAGTTTCAAGTCGGCTTATTCTACCGTTGTTGAATCGTTGTTCTCTTTTTCTACAACCATTCCGAAACGACACAACATCAATTCAACAACATAAGTAAATCAACTTTCCTTCTCGATACATATCTTTTCACGTTAATAATAGTGTTCCTGTTCCTCCTCTGGTTGGATTCGCCTTTGGCGAGTTCAACCATTTGAAAGCTATTCAAAACACAAAACGGAACTTATTCTTTCATTTACTTTCGCTTTTAGGTGATTTTGTTGCGATATTATTTTGTTTTCTTTCGTTTTATTCTTTCCTTTGCGATAATAAAATCTTTTGGACATGACACAGCACGAGACAACAAAACCATTTGATGTAATCATCATCGGCGGCGGCGCGACAGGAGCCGGCACTGCCAGAGATTGTTCCCGCAGGGGACTGCGGGTGCTTTTGGTTGAAAGATTCGATATTTCCACCGGAGCCACGGGACGCAATCACGGGCTGTTGCATAGCGGCGCTCGCTACGCGGTAACCGACAAAGAATCCGCGGAAGAATGTATCAAAGAAAATATGATTCTTCGTAAAATCGCCAGCCACTGCGTGGAAGAAACCGACGGTCTCTTCCTCACCCTTCCCGAAGATGACATAAATTACCAGTCCAAATTTGTTGACGCCTGCAGGCAAGCAGGTATTCGGGCTGACGTGATCGATCCGAAAGAAGCTTTAAAGATGGAACCTTCCGCCAATCCCGATATCATTGGAGCGGTAAGAGTTCCGGACGGAGCGGTCGACCCGTTCCGCCTGACAGCATCCAATATCATAGACGCGAAACTACACGGTGCCACCGTGCTGACTTATCACGAGGTCACGGAACTCATCCGCGAGCAAGACCGCATCACGGGCATCAAAGTCCTTGACCACAAAACGAAAGAAACAAAATCCTATTACGGCTCCGTCGTTGTCAACGCCGGGGGTATATGGGGACACAATATAGCTAAACTGGCCGGAATCAATATCAACATGCTACCCGCCAAGGGAGCCTTGTTGATTTTCGGGCACCGGGTAAACAACATCGTGCTGAACAGATGCCGCAAGCCCGCCGACGCCGATATTCTCGTGCCGGGCGATACCATCTGCCTTATCGGAACAACTTCTAGCAAAGTACCTTACGAGGAAGTGGACAACATGTACGTCACCCCGGAAGAAGTGGACTTACTATTGCGGGAAGGAGAAAAATTATCCCCGCTACTGGCACAAACCCGCATCCTAAGAGCGTACGCGGGAGTCCGACCGCTAGTTGCATCAGACGATGATCCCAGCGGAAGAAACGTAAGCCGGGGTATCGTGCTACTGGACCACGCAAAGAGAGACGGACTGGAAGGCCTTGTCACCATCACGGGCGGCAAGCTCATGACCTACCGGTTGATGTCCGAATGGACGACCGACTTGGTTTGCAAGAAACTAAACGTTTCAACCCCTTGCACCACCGCCACGGAAAAATTACCCGGCTCCAGAGGAAATGCCGAAGAAACAAGTAAAAAAATCATATCCGTTCCGCTCGCGCAACGCAACGCCACAATCAACCGCCACGGGGAGATGGCAGACAAGTTCTCAGGGAATACCGCCTTGGACAACAGCTTGATCTGCGAATGTGAAGAAGTATCCGTGGGAGAAGCGAAGTACGCCTTGAACGAGTTGGATGTAAACAATCTGGTTGACTTGCGAAGAAGAACCCGCGTGGGAATGGGCACTTGCCAAGGAGAACTCTGTGCCTGCCGAGCCGCCGGATTAATGAGCAACATGAAAAAAGCCTGCACGAAAAGAGCGAAATCAGACCTTACCTCTTTCTTGAACGAGAGATGGAAAGGCATGGCACCCATCGCGTGGGGCGATACATTACGTGAAAGTGAATACACCGCATGGATATACGAAGCCGTATGCGGGCTAACATCATCTTCAAAAGAATAATTATGAAATTCGATACCATTATCATCGGTGGCGGTCTGTCCGGCTTAATTTCGGGGATACAATTGTCCAAGCAAGGACAACGCTGTGTCATTATTTCTTCCGGGCAAAGCGCCTTGCATTTCTCTTCCGGTTCTTTTGATTTACTAAACGCGCTACCGGACGGGAAAAGCGTGAACAAACCGCTGGAAGCAATCGGAGAATTGATCGAGCAAGCACCCGCGCATCCTTACGCGAAGCTGGGAACGAGCAAGTTCGCGCAATTGACCGCAGAAGCGGAAACCTTCCTGCAAGACACGGGCATCCCGACAAAAGGAAAAGCAGAACAGAATCACTACCGAGTAACCCCGATGGGTACGTTAAAACCGACATGGCTAACCTTGGAAGATCATTTGCAAGGCGAAAACGCGAACCGGATTCAATGGAAGAAAGTCGGGATTTTCAACGTGACGGGATTTCTTGATTTCTATACCCAGTTCATTGTTGACGAACTGGCAAAAATAGGCACGACATGTACCACCCACTTGATTAATTTTCCCGCCTTGGAGCGTTTACGGAAAAACCCGACAGAAATGCGTTCCGTGAATATCGCCAGAGTGTTTGACAACCAAGACAACCTGAACGAATTAGTTCGCCAGATCAAGGCGGAACGCGGAGATTGCGAAATCATCGCGTTACCCGCGATCGTGGGATTAAGCCGGAAAGACGCTTTAGCCTATCTTCAAAAAGAGATCGGGAGGCCGGTTTATTTACTGCCGACCCTCCCTCCTTCCGTGCCGGGCATCCAAGTACAACAACAGCTGCGCGCCCGCTTCCAAGAAGCCGGCGGCGTTTTCATGCTGGGCGACATTGTCCTGCGGGCAGAGAAAGAGGGTGACCGGATCACCCGGGTTTACACGAACAATCACGGGGATATCCCGTTCACGGGCAAAAACGTAATTCTGGCGACAGGAAGTTATTTCAGCCAAGGATTGATTGCCGATCCGGAACGGGTTTACGAACCAATCTTCAATCTGGACATCACTTACTCCCGAAATCGTGAACAATGGTACAGCCGGGATGCATTCGAGGCTCAACCCTATCAAACTTTCGGGGTAAAAACCGACAAAGATTTCCGGGGGGTGCAAAATGGCAAACCGATAGAGAACCTTTACGTGTCCGGAGCCATACTGGAAGGCTTCAACGCGATAAAAGAAGGATGCGGGGCGGGAGTCTCCATTTTAAGCGCATTGTATGTAGCAGACAGAATTTCAAGTAAACAGGAGATGTTATGAATCTACAACAACACAATATAAGCGACAATAATTTCGAGCAATGTATCAAATGTACCGTGTGTACCGTTTACTGCCCGGTGGCAGCCGTCAACCCGGATTACCCGGGTCCCAAGCAAGCGGGACCGGACGGGGAACGCCTGCGTTTGAAGAAATTCAATTTCTATGACGAATCTCTGAAATATTGCATTAATTGCAAGCGATGCGAGGTGGCATGCCCCTCGAACGTGAGAATAGGCGACATCATACAGTCCGCACGCATCAAGTACAGCGAGAAGAAACCCACGCTACGCGATTTCATCCTAGCGAACACGGATCTGGTGGGGACGCTATCAACCCCGTTCGCCCCGATTGTAAACACCACGCTGGGATTAAAACCCGTGAAAGCCATCCTTGACGGCGTGATGAAGATCGACCACCGCCGCACGTTCCCGAAATACTCGTTCGGCACATTCGAGGGGTGGTACAAAAAACAGGCTGAAAAGCAAGCCGCCTACCCGAAGCAGGTCAGCTACTTCCACGGTTGTTACGCGAACTACAACAACCCGCAACTGGGAAAAGACCTCGTGAAAGTAATGAACGCTCTCGGCATCGGGGTACAATTGCTCGAGAAAGAAAAATGCTGCGGGGTCGCGTTAATTTCTAACGGCTTTATCAATCAGGCAAAAAAACAAGCCAAAACAAACATAGCTTCGATTCGAAAGTCCGTCATCGATAAAAACATTCCGGTGATAGCCACCTCGTCAACCTGCACGTTCACCATCAGGGACGAGTATCCCCATCTATTGGACGTCAAAAACGACGATGTCAGAGACCGGATAGAATTAGCCACACGCTACATCTATCGGTTACTTGGCCAAAAAGATTTGAAATTGAATTTCAAGCAAGGAACAAAACTTAAAGTAGCTTACCACACTCCTTGCCACATGGAGAAACTGGGTTGGTCTTATTATTCGATAGAACTGTTAAAACTTATCCCCAACATCGAATTAACCATTCTCGATTCACAATGTTGCGGGATAGCAGGAACTTACGGCTTCAAGAAAGAGAATTACAAGACCTCACAAGATATCGGCGCTTCCTTGTTCAATCAAATCGAAAGTTGCGGTATCGATATCGTTGCTACCGATTGCGAAACTTGCAAATGGCAAATCGAAATGTCCACGACCAAACGGTGCGAACATCCTATATCAATATTAGCCAATGCTTTAGAATGATATAAATATTATCACCAGCGGGGTAAACTAATCTTTTTCAAAAAGAAATAAAAATAAAATCAAAAGAGAAACGTAATTTTATTGAAAATTATTTTGATTTAAAAATCAATATCCCTAATTTTGTTGTGAATTGAAAAGAGATTAGTTGCGAAATAGAAAGAAAACGTTTTCGAATACATTCGATAAAAAAAACATTGAGAATTAAATACAATTGCAATGAATCAAAGAAAAAACATACTAAAATGCCCTATTTAGGGTTGCGATGAAACTTTTTAAGATTTATTACGTATAAAGGTGTGTCTAAATTAATAATTATAACATAAAATCTAATAACATGTGGAACTTTTTGAAACCAGCGCCATTCAAAACCCAGTTACCCGAGGGTGAGATTGATTCTACGTACAAGCGCATGCGTTGGCAGGTATTCATCGGTATTTTCGTTGGATATGCCGGCTATTACATTGTGCGAAAGAACTTTTCAATGGCGATGCCATTTTTGACAGATCCTGACGGTCCTTACGGCTTCGAGAAAGGCTCGTTAAGTATCGTGTTAGCTCTAAACGCTGTTGCTTACGCCTTATCCAAGTTCTTGATGGGTAGTGTTTCCGACCGAAGCAACGCGCGCGTATTCCTACCTTTAGGATTGGTTCTAGCCGCGTTATCCATGATGTTCATGGCAGTCCCGATTGAACTATTCGGGGCGGGTACCATCTCCATCGTGATTATGGCGGTACTAAACTTCCTCGTGGGGTGGTTCAACGGAATGGGATGGCCTCCTTGCGGACGCGTGATGACACACTGGTTTTCCGTGAAGGAACGGGGCACGAAGATGTCTATCTGGAATTGCGCCCATAACGTGGGTGGCGCTCTTGTCGGCCCGATGGCCGTGTACGGAGCCATGTGGTTCGGTTCTTGGTTCTACGGGGCTGACAGCACAAAATACTTCATTATAGGTACTTACATATTCCCCGCGGCAGTAGCTTTGCTAATCGCTCTAATCGCTTACGTTATGATTCGCGACACGCCACAATCCTGCGGGTTGCCCACCATCGAGAAATGGCGTAACGATTACCCGAAAAATTATAGCGAGAAACAGGAAGAAGTCCTCACCACGAAAGAAATCTTCTTCAAATACGTGCTTAATAACAAAATGTTATGGTTCATCGCCATCGCTAACGCTTTCGTTTACATGGTTCGCTACGGTTGTCTTGACTGGGCTCCCACCTATTTGAAGGAAGCACAAGGCTACGATATCAAAGAAGCCGGATGGGCATATTTCGCTTACGAGTTTGCCGCTATACCGGGCACGCTTGTTTGCGGTTGGTTGAGTGACTACGTGTTCAAGGGGCGTCGGGCGATCACAACGATCATCTTCATGGCGCTTGTAGCGGTATTCATTTTCTTCTATTGGCATTTCTCCGACAACTATACAATCGTGACACTATCTCTGATTGCCATCGGGTTCTTCATCTACGGACCGGTGATGCTTATCGGGGTGCAGGCTCTTGACCTTGCTCCCAAGAACGCGGCGGGAACATCTGCCGGGCTAACGGGTTTCTTCGGGTATTTCTTCGGAACCGCGATTCTGGCAAACGTCGTGATGGGTTATGTCTCTGAAAGTTCGTTCGGTTGGGATGGAACATTTATATTATTGCTGATAGCGTGCGCTTTATCAATAGTATTTGTCAGCTTTACTTACAAGGAAGAACAATATTTGGTTAACAACAAAAAGTAATAACAAACATGAAAAAGAAGCTCGTAACGAGTAGCGTTATCATTCTGGTAATGTTATTCTTCACCCCTTATATCTCCGCGCAAACCTATCGCGAGATCAAGGGATGGTCAAAAGAGATTAACGATCGCATTGAAACATTCTTGAACACGACCTTAACCATGAATACCCGCAAAGTTGCCGTGTTCGACGGGGACGGCACCGTGTTCGGGCAAGTTCCTCATTATCTGGCAGACGAAGCACTGTATCGTTACGCCGACAAATATTACAAGGGCAAGAATGACAAAGTGTCAAAGGAAAAAATGGCTATTTTGAACCGCATGGTGAAAAACGGCGACAACGTGGGTAAAGTGTACGTTGAAGACCGTGCCCATTTTCTCGCGGGAATGACTCCCGAAGCCGTGGCAACCTTGGGTTACGATTGTTACGTGGAATCATACCAAGGAAAATTCTACCCGGAAATGAAACAGTTTATCGCGAATTTGAAAGAATATGGATTTGAAGTATGGATATTGACAGCTTCTCCCGAGTTTTTATACCAAAAATTCTTATCAGAGGAATTGGGAATCCCTGACGTGAATATTCTCGGGATGAAGTCTGTCGTTGTCGACGGGGTGCTGACAAACGAAATCGTGCTGCCGATCCCGCAAGACGACGGGAAAGCCAATGTCATCCCGACATTTATCAAAACCCGCCCGCTGGTAGTGGGTGGCAATAGCCGCGGGGACATGGACATGCTGAATCAATCCTGCGGTTTAAAAATAGTGATCAACCCGGACGACAAAACCGTCCGCGGCGAGGAAGACGGTCCGATGCACGGTTACACGGTGAAAGGATACTGGGAAAAAGAGGGGGCGCTTATCGTGAACTGCAACGACACCAGAGATCCGAAAGTACGCTTCCACACGGGAGAATGGGGAATAAGAGAGAACGTGGCTAATCCGAAAAAGTAATTCCGAGAAGAATATAATTTGTATGAACTTAATTTAACATTGTTATGAAAAAAAGTTATTTATTGAACGTGTTAATGCTGTGTTGTGCCCTTTTCGTATGCACATCTACATGGGCTAAGGCCGAGAACGACCAAACCCCTGCCACAACTGAAGGGACTGCCCAAACAAATGACGGGGATCTTACTCAAAAAGTAAATAAACTCCTTTCACTACTACCGAAATTTTCCGGTTACATCCAAACCGGTTACAACTGGGGTGACAAAAACGGCGACAACAGATCATCTTTCCAATTGAAACGTATGCGTTTGATCATCGACAAGCAAGTGTCAAAAACATTTGACTTCCGCGCACAATTGGAATGTTTCTCCGGTTCTACCGACGGAACCGCTTACTCGAAGAAAGTAATCACGGTTATGGATGCGTTCATTAACGCGCATATCACGAAAGGACTACACTTCCGCGCGGGTCAATACTATTTGCCGCTTGGCTTCGAGAACTATGACATTTCCCCCGCGACATTGGAGACAGTAGATTTCTCTAATATTTGCTATCGCATGGTATGCCGTAATGCTGTTTCAACTCCCAACCTTATCGACTACGGTCGTGACCTCGGTATCATGGCTTATGGAGATTTCCTACCGAGCAAAGACAAGAAATTCAACTACTTGAGCTATCAAGTATCTTTGAGCAACGGTTATCTTCCCACGTTGAACGACGACAACAAATCTAAAGATATCATTGGTCGTATCACCGTTCGTCCCATCGAGAAATTGCGTATCATCGGTTGCTACAACTGGGGTGAATACAAACAACTCAATGCAGGACAAGTAGTAGGAAATTATCAAGCCATGAACCGCGTTATCACCGGTGCTTGGTATTATGATCCGAACGGTCTTGACCTTCGTGCAGAATACGGTCATATCAAGAGTGACGATGCCGATGTTGACGAAGACGGTTTCTACTTCCTCGCCGCTTACAAGATCGGTAAATTCTTGCCGGTAGTCCGTTTTGACATGTATCGCGACAAAACGAACAAGACTTCTGCCAACAACAAGGACAATTACCTGATCGGTTGTACTTACGAGCCTATCAAGGATGTTAAATTCCAAGTGAATTACATCTTGTCCGACTACACGGACAAAGTTGACAAAGGCACGGGCAACAGTTTGCAAATCATGTGTTTGCTTAAATTCTAATATAAAATAAACCTTTATTAATAACCTAAATATTTTTGATTATGAATAAGTTATTATTTGTTGTGGCATTGCTTTTAGCAAGTATGGCCGTAAACGCTCAACATCTTGGCTCCGAGTATCGCTTGAAAAAAGTTATTCCCGTGGCAGGACGTCAAGGAATTGCTATCGACAGCAACTATTACTATGTATCCGATACTAAAGTTCTTTACAAATACGATAAGCATGGTAATCTTATCATGAGGAACGATCAACCGTTCCAGAATCCCGAAATCGCCAACCACTTCGGTGATATCGACATTTATAACGGGGAAATCTATTGCGGTATCGAGAAATTCGAATACGGACGCGGTTACAACATCGCCGTATCTATCTATGACGCGGAAACGTTGAAATGGAAACGCGACCTGCCTTGGTCACCGGAATCGGGACAAGTAGAGGTATCGGGTCTTGCCGTTGACCGCGAGAAAAACATGGTTTGGATGTCTGACTGGGTGGATAGCCGTTACGTGTATTGCTACAGCCTTGAAACAGGACAATACTATACCAAGATGCAATGCCGCCCGACCCCGTACTGGTGTCAAGGTATTTTCATCGCTGACGGTAAAATGCTTTTCACTTCAGATGACGGTGAATCATTATACAATATTCCTGACAACATTTACATTGCCGACATCTCTGAAGTACACTTCACCGGATTGCAGGACGGAACTGAAGTTGTTAAGGACACCCCTTTCAGCGTGAAACTTGACAAAAAAGGGAAACCCGTAATGCGTACAGGCAAAATTGCCGGCGGAGCGAAAGCCGGAAGAGTTGAATTATTCCGCGAGATGAGTGATTTCCGCCGCGCCGGAGAGATCGAAGGTCTTTCTATCGACCCGGTAAATGACGACCTCGTGGTATTGAACAACCGTGGTACCCTGATCGTTCTCGGTATGTCACAAGGTCCGTTCAAAGATGAAGGTTACACCGGAGAAATTCACGAACTTTACATCTACGAAAAAGTAAAATAGTTTTCGGGTTCAATAATTTCAAACAACGGGAGACTGTCCGACACGCTCGGGCAGTCTTCTTTTTTTTACGCCGGTCCTGTTTTCCTCTCTTTTTCGAGATCAATTTCTGCCCTGTTCAGTTATCTTTTAAGAATTAATTATAATCATACCATATAGTTCAGCATTATCAAATTTTATTTAATTCCAATTAATTTTCTATTTCTACACCTTTATAATAGGAGATGAATGGGAGTTGAATAGGAGTTGAATGGGAGATGATATAAAGAAAGTACAAATCACATTATTCTAATATTATAATCATATAACTTTCATTAACAGAAAAACCACTTTCCTTCCAACACATTTCACCCGCCTCTACTTAGCAAGGGTACAAAAATATAAACACCGTATATCGGAAAGAATACGACAAATACATAGATGATTCCTGCTGTTATTCTAGAACGGGTAGCCGATAGCCAGATGGAACGCCAACCCGTCCTTAAATTTGGAAATATTGTAATATCCCGGTTTATCGGGATTCTTGTAAGGGGTATGCAAAGCAACACCTAAATCCCCGCGGATAACGATAAAACCGATGTCATAGCGCAACCCGCAACCTGTTCCCAGTGCAATCTCGTTCAGCAAGCCCGCCAGCTTGAATTCTCCCCCCGGACGCTTGGGGTCATTCCGCAACAACCACACGTTACCGGCATCCAAGAAAATTGCCCCGTTCAGGCTTCCCGCTATTTTAAAGCGCAACTCGATATTTCCTTCCAGTTTTATATCCCCGGTCTGGTCGAGATATGCCGTCTTGTTATCACTTTTCTGGTGATAGCTACCCGGCCCGATGGAACGAATCGTGAAAGCCCGGATGCTGTTGGCTCCCCCGATATAAAATTGCTCGCTATACGGCATCACGCTTGAATTGCCGTAAGCGTACCCGAGCCCTCCCATGAAACGAGTGGCGATCAACGAATTTTCGGTCAGTTTCCGGTAAACAATAATCTCGGAAGTACCTTTCAGAAACTGGGAATAGGTGTTACCGAATATCGTTTTCCCCTCTCCCTTGTGATTCCCCGACAAGTACTGTATCGCGGACAACAAGTTTCCCGCCGACATGATCATATTTTGCCAGTACAACCGGTTCGGGTTACGGGAAGTCCCCTGTCGGTCATACGTGTAGGTGTATGCCATCGAGGGTATAAACTGATTCTTGAAACTCATCGCTATTGCCGGATTATTATCCATCGTTTCGTCAAATTCCTTTGAAGTCCGCAACAAATGGGTATAACTGAGCTTCAACGGGGTGATCGTGTGATACTTCCGGTAGGAAGACTGGAAATCATAACTGAATGATCCCGTGAATGAAATCATCCGGAAAAATGTATGACGGTTCAGGAAATCCACTCCGATTTGGAAATGCGTGCGTTCGGGAAAATCTTTCGTGCTTTTCAAGAAATTGGGAACCAACAAGCGAGGTACCGACAAACCGACATTCACGCCCAACTCGTAGGAATTGATTAATCCGGATTTCGAGTTGCCTTGCTTGTTACCGACCTCCCACTCGTATGCCCCGTTCAACTTGAAAGACAGGTTCTCTCCTCCCCGGAACAGGTTTTTGTTGGTGATACCGAGAGTCAGTCCCGGTCCCAGCAAGTTGTTGGATTTCGAGGATACGTCCACCTCTACCTCGGTTTCGATCGGTAAATCGTACACCGCGTTAATTCCAAAATTCAATTTGCCGAATCCGTCCGTCCTTGCCGTGTCCGCACGGGTGACGTTCAGATTCGTGTATTTAAAAATCCCCAAACGGGCAAGGCTTGTCTGCGTGCGATTCTGCCGTCGGAAAGAGTAAATATCTCCCGGCAATAAATACATCGAACGAGCCAGCACTTTGGGTTTTACACCCAACGGTTTCGTGTATTTTACATTTATCTCTTTGTAAGCTAGCGAATCGGTCGTTTCCGACTCATCGGGTTCCTCCAGCACCAGTTCTACACTCCCGATCTTGTAAGGTTGCAACGCGACAGCCGGAACACCATGTTTCAAGGCGATACGAACATCAGCCACCCGCTTTTCCCGTGTCGTGTCGGCAAGAAACTCGATATAGTCCGATTGGAAATAATAGTAACCGTTGTTCCTCAACAATTGGGTGATACGCTCCCGCTCGTCTTCCATCGAGTAAACACTGTATTCAGCCCCTTTTGTCAAAAGGCAACGCTGTTTCCTCCTCTGCAACAAACTATCCATGCGTCCTTTCCATCCCCAGAACTCGATATTGCCAAACATATACGGTTCGGGTACACGCACGTGATAGCTGATTTTCGCTTTCTTGGGATTGCGCTTGTTGGGGATGATCTCGTAACTCGTTTCCACCCCGAAATACCCGTAATCCCGAGCAGCGTTCTCCACCGCTTTCAAGCGCAATTCCGGTTGCACGTCGCTAATCAATACCGGTTTCTTCGCCAACTTCTTGTACAACCAGTGTTTCAGACCTTTCTCTTTTTTGATGTTCCAATTGTACACCCACAGACCGATGGGAAAAGGCGAACGCACGTACGGGGCGAACAACGGGTTGTTGGGGGGATAGGACATCGGGTTGGAAATCGCGGAACTCTGCGCCCCTTGCAACTTGACTCCTTCCGCCGTTTCTATTTTCATTTTTTTCACCCCGGTGTACAACACTTCACCTTCCGTCAGTTTTTTGGTCTGCGAACAAGACGCGCCCAACAGTAGCAAAGCTACCGTCACGGGTATATATATTCTATTTATCAGACTTTTCATTTTCTATTCGCCGTGTTTCTTTCTTTTCCACTTTCGTTTTCTTCTTTCGCCGGAATATATCCCGGAATTTCTGGTAATTTTTCCGTAACACCACACCGATACCGGTTTGGGTGACTTCGCCCTCCAACACGCTCTCGTAACCCGTGTGCCGGAATATTTTAAGGAAGAAATTGGGATTCTTCCCGAACAGGTATTCCACCGCGATATCATCGACCAGATTCTCCTCCACGCCCCCGGCTGCCGGATCATTATCCGTGGATATACGTCCCCCGACTTTCACCCGAACCCGGTTATTGAACAGCCGTTTCGAGAATTGGTAGGAGTAATCCGTCTTCTTCGACTCGCCCGCCTCCGATACCTGATTGTATGTATTGATGCCGAAAGTCAAATCCATGTTCTTCAAATGTTTTCTCGACCATTGATTCAACTCCCGTTCCACGAAATTATTGATCGCGTTATCGGAAGCGTTTGATTTGGCTACCGTACCGGGTCCCGAGTAAGACCCGTATATCATCATATTCATCGCCTCTCTGGATCTTTCTTCGGGAGTCATCGCCGCCAACTGGTTCTGTATCGTGATATCCCCCTCGGCGGCAAGGTCGAAAGTGATATCCGGCTTCTCCAACGTGTTGGTAATCCGTATTATCGCCTTGAAATTCACCAGACGGGATTTCTGGCTATCATCCGTGACACTCGCGGAGATCGTTTCTGCCGCCATAATATTCAGTGTCGGGTTGGCAATATCTCCTGTCCATTCCACGTAATTGCCATCCTGTATCTTGAAATCTTTCTGCCCGATCACCGGCAAGCCGTAAGACACGATTCCGCTAGACAGCACGTAGCGCCCCACGAGGCGACTCTCTCCCACCGGACTCAGCGTGTAGGTCAAACTCCCTCCCCCGTTGATGGAAACCCGGTTCTGCCCGTTAGCGGACAACAACACGTTCAAACTTACCAGCGGGGCGATATTCACGGACATCAACAAGTCCAGACTGACCGCGCGGATTTGCTTCAGTTGGTCATCCTCCGCCACTTCCGTACTATCCCGGAAAGACACGAAACGCACGAGATCAACACTCCGGTCGGTCACGGACAAAGGAGCGGACTTCAACGTGTAGTACACTTCGCTGTTATCCAACAGATTAATATTTCCCCGAATCTTCAACGCGTCTAACATTCCTTTCAAGGTTGCCGACACGTCGACAAACAATTTCCCGTAAACCATTGTTTCGTCGTTTTCCTGCACCTTCATCGCTTGGAAATTACGAGCCGTGACGGATGCATCCATCTCGATACTGGAGAATGAAGCAAAGTTCACGTCCCCCTGCAATTCCAGTCGTTGCTTATTCGGGGCAATCAGCCCGAAATGATTAAATTTCAATAAATTATTCCGAATCGTGATGGTAGAGGTATCTATCTTGAAGGTCGTTCCCACCGGAAGCGCTTCCACTTCTCCCTCTCTGAAACTCAAATTGCCGTCAATCAAAGGTTGGCTCATATTCCCCTTGATACGGAACGCTCCGACCATATCCCCGCCCAGACGAATCATCCCCGGCGGCGTGAAGGCTCCTGCCACCCGTAGCGGTAATTTCGGTATCCCTATATTCAAATCCATGTTCTGATCATCCGGTCCGGTCATCATCTTGCCCCGCGCCAATAGAGCCTGTTGCCCGTCCACGGCAAGGGTAAAATCGACATCATGCTCGGTCTGTCGCGACAAGCGGTATTTTATACCCATATCCAAGTTCCCGATCCGCTCCTGTTGATAATTAAATTCATTTATCGTGATATTTCCACCCACGTCGATCACCTCGTTTTTACTGTGCATCTGTAAATCAACGCCCAGCATACCGGACATATCCGGGATAAAACTCAACACATCGGAGATATGCCCCAGATCAATACCTTTTATATCAACAACCAATGATTCCGGTTCCCGGTTCGCTCCTTCCTCCGACACCAACCGGATACGCTTATCCCCGTTCAACAACTGCAAGTTTGCCGCCGGAATTTCGCCTTGTTTCAGACGAACAAAGTTTCCCCGATTCACTTGCCAAGACACGTATCCCAACACCAACGGGTCCGGGGATATACTCACGCTGACAGCACTGTCCTGAAAAGCGATATTCGCCCCGATGTTAAAGATCTCTCCGTCTTTATTCTCCCGTTCCCGCAATCTCACGTTTACCTGATCGTGTTCCACCGAGCCTTCCGCGGTCAATTGCGACAATGCTTCCAATTGATTTTTCGCCCCGAACACGTTCACCCCGTAGCGCAAAGCCACGCCTTGACCGTGAGCGTTCATGAACACGCTATCGATCACGAAACCCTCGATGTCCAGACCGAAAACCCCGGCATCCATCTTGAAGTGGGACTCGGTATCCGTCCCCAGTTCTATACCTACACGCTTGAAGCGCATCCCGTTATTCTTCAGGTAACTGTTTAATATGTTCTTTTGGGCAGCATCTATCGTCAAACTGAAATCCGGCAACACCTCCCCCAATTGTTCCATATTAAAATCGTGTATTTCCAGTTGTCCGGCAAGCAGTTCTCCCGCCTTGGCAAATTGCCGAGCCAACAAATAGCCGTTCCCTTTCCCGTTAAACTTCACGCTCAAATCTCCAGCGTCCACGTTCAATCGGGTACGATTGTCCTCCCCGGCGAACGATATATTTAAATCCCCCAACTGCCGGGTTCCGACATCTTTCAAAACGATATCCGTGAAATCGGCTTTTAGAGCGGAAGTACTGTCCGCGTTCAATTCTCCCTGCAACATCAATCCCAGAGAGAACGCCAGTTCTTCCGGCATAAAATGCAATCCTTTCAAGTCCGCGTTCCGGATATCACTTTCAATCTTTGCCTCGTATCCTTTGTCGCCGGCGGTAAGCTGGAATTTCATGTCCATATCCAACTCTTTATTACCACTTGCCAAAGCCCCGTTCAGCACTCCCTCTTTCAACACGGCATTCAACGTGATATCTTTATAATCGTAGCCATTGTATTGCAATAATGCCAAAGCTAAATTCACTTTGCCCGCCGCCGTTTTCAAATCCAATCCTTTCCCCGAGGCGGAAAGCGTGGCGGAAACCATTCCCAATGAATCCTTCGGCATAAATTCATTTAACGCGAACTCCCGCAAACGAACTCCCGCGTAATAGGAATTATCTTTCATCCCGTAACCGGCAACCATATTCAGACTTCCTTGTCGGGGGCTAACTCCCGCTTTGACTCTCGCGGTCTGATCTGCCATATGTAAATCGGCGTTCAACTTCAAATTATCCGGCACAACCACGCCTGCCTCCTCCCCGTCGCCCAAGAACGGCGCGAAAAAACGCCCGTTCCGAACAGTCAACGATACCCGGTAATCCGCGATCATCTGTTCCATATCGGTAATAGAAGAAACTTTTCCGCTACTTTCCAACAAAAAATCATTTCCGGCACCCACGTTCAGGTGTTCGATATTCAATCGCTCGATCTCCCCATTCAATAATCCGGCAAGCGAAAACGTTTTATCCTGTAAAAAAGATTCCATTAATTTATTCGTGTCCGGCATAAACAAAAGTATATCCTTCCCCCCTATCGTACCGTTTATCGACAAGCGCAAAGGAGTATTCATCCCGAATCCGGTAAGCCCGCTAGCCGCTTGCATGTTCATCCCTAACCGGCTATAAGCCGTTTTCAATGACAGATTGGAAACGTTAGACTTATCGCTCCCGACATTTACCCGACAGGATAAATTCCGCAAATCAAGCCCGTTCCCTTCTTTCAACTGCAATCGCTGCACGATAGCCGCTATCTCCGTTCCCCGGTTAAACACGCTGTCCACTTGCAATGAAAGAGCCGATACCCGTATCGCTTCCGGAAATCTTTCCTCTGCCACACTCATTCCGCAAGGCTTCATTAAAAAACGACTATCCGCCAACTCGACCTTCCCGGCATGTATTACCCACGGCATACTCCCCGTGGAATCCTGTACCGCGTCCTCCCCGCCCGAAGTGGCATCCGCGAGCGTCAGCACCTCACAATATCCCCGTACCAATAGTATGGAATCCAGATTTACCGTCTGTTCCCCAAGATGTATCTCCGCCTCCCTCAAGCGTCCTTCGCCCACTCCCGCGCGGATTTGTCCCATGGGCAACCCGTTCATCACGCAGTCGACACTATCCAACAGCAACTCGCCTACCCGGAACTTCCAACGTGCCGGCTCTCCCGGCTGTGTGGTGTCCGGCTCACTTTCACCCAAGTTCATGAAAACCGTTCCGCCATGCAAGGAAACCGTAGGAATGTCAGCCTCTTGCTTTGCCAGATTCAACCTGTCCATACGAAGATTCAGTTCATGGAGTGCCACTTTCATTTTCATTCCCGAAAGCGTATCCCCGAAGTTCACTGCCGCATTCTCTATCACCAACCGTCGCACTTCAATCTCCTTCTTCAACAATTTCGATAAAGCGACATTTACTTGAATCAGGTCAGCACTCAGCATCGTGTCCCGCTCCGTCTTTCCAAAATAAATTCTTTCCACTGCCAAGTCTAACGGGAATTTCAACAGTACACGCCCCACGGAAAGTTTCATACCCATGTTACGCTCCACGTATTGCTCCGCCTTTCCCGTCACGAAATTCTGTATACCGGGAATGTATAAAAGAATCATAACAAGCACAACCAAGGTGAAAAGCCCCAGTATAACCCTGAATATATATTTTAATATCCTACGTAAAATCTTCATTCTATCTTCATTTCGAAGGTTGTAAACCAATTGCAAAACTACAATTATTTCTTCAAATCCCACGGGTAACACGGAAAACTCCTTCCACATGCCCCCACCACTCCCGCAAAACAGAATGTAAATTTTACGCATTCTGCCATTTTTGTTGAAAAAATCTATAGCAAGTATGAATGCAATGCATAGCAATATGTTGCAATGAAAAGCAATGAGTTATTATTGAAAAGACAGATAGCAAATGATTTAATGGGAGAAAACGAAAGAGAGGTACATGTACTTATGAGTGCAATAATTGAAAAGAGTTTAGAACATTTATCTCTTGTATGGAGTAAAGGTGTTCTGAAAGACAAGAATAGCCTGTGTAATTTTCTCCCTGTAGTTGAAAGCGGCTATAAGGATGTTTCGACTGGAGAACGATATGTGAAAATCAGAGTACAGGTTGGATCAGATGATATGTCACAATTTGTAAGAATGATACAGCTTGATAAGGTAGAGAAGCTATCGTGGGAGCAGCTGACGGAAGACCGCGGGCTGATATACCGGAAAAAAGAACAACGTAAGCTGGAACTTCTGATTAGAACACAAGTTTCTATGATGAAGGATTACAGACCGTTAATTTCCAGAATAGGGTGGAACAACTTGGATGGGCATGATTTCTACTGTCTTGGAACAGAACTTTATGGAGGGGAGAATATAGATGTGTCAGATGAACTGATGGAGGAATATTCTTGCCGGAATCAGCGAGCTATGCGTGGAGTGGACGAGACTTTAGAAAAGGTCTGTGTATTGTTAAAGAACGGAAATCCGGTTACATATGTATGTTTTCTGACAATGCTCTATAGCATACTTAGAAAATTATTTGAGCGGGCAGGAGTATTCAAGAAATATGTACTATATATATACGGAGAAACGGCTCCATATAAGACATCAG
>OGKG01001412.1_pt1 | contig 28885 bp, 26 predicted proteins | sample 1572201 | NCBI WGS metagenome assembly OGKG01 (sample SAMEA2582146, study PRJEB24529) | metagenome | biome: Human gut stool | place: China | collected 2011 | reverse complement strand
ATTTACAAATGAAAAAATCACTTATCGCTTTGGCTGTAATGGGTGCTTCTACAGTGGCATTCGCAGCTTCTAACGTTACTCTCTACGGTGTTATCGATACCGGCGTATTAGTACAAAAAGCTAAACATCAGGATACTACAGTCTCCTTGAATTCAGGATTCGTGTCAGGTTCTCGTTGGGGTATCAAAGGCGTTGAGGACCTCGGTAACGGTTACAACGTAGGTTTCGTTCTCGAAGAAGGTTACGATTCTGATACAGGTGCCAACACTGCTTCTAACTCTGCAGGTAAAGTTTTCGGCCGTGAATCTCAGTTGTATGTTCAAGGTGGTTTCGGTAAATTAGGTTTCGGTCGTTTCGGCACTTTAGGTTCTGGCGTTGGTTCTTATCACATGCTTACTGGTTGGGCTCTTACAACCAGCTATGGTCTTAGCTCTTGGACATCTGAAATTGGCACAAGCTTCAGCCGTGTAGACAATGCTGTTGTCTATGTGACTCCTAACTTCGATGGATTGACGCTTTCTGCCATGTACTCCAACCAGACCTCTGGCGAAGATGGCGCAACTAAATGGTCCAAAAATAATCACTACTATGGAATTGGTGCAAAATATTCTGCAAATGCTATTACATCTAGCTTGATTTTTGAAGCAAAACAAAACAGAACTCCGGCTGTAGTTCCAGCTTCCCAAAACAAGAATACTCAATACGCAATTAATTTTGGTTTTGAATATAACCTTGGCTCAATCACTCCGATGTTTGCTTACCAGTATGCATGGCAGGATGAAGGCAAGAAGACCAACATGTTTGGTTTAAGTGCTAAAGTTCCGGTTGCGGGCGGTGACGTTCTCGCGGGTGCGCGTTATTTGTTCGGTAAGGACAAGAATCTTCCAGCAACTGGAGACCAAGATGTTAACTCTTGGAACATTGGCGCAGCTTATGTTTATCCTCTCTCCAAGAGAACTAAGTTAAACGCTTACGCTGGCTATGCAGATTCTGGTAAAGGTTGGAAAGACGTTTCTTATAAAGCCTTCAAGAAAGTTGAAGACGCTAACATTACTCCGGTTTACAACGGATATCAGCTCTACGTCGGTATGGTACATACCTTCTAATCTTTCCTAGATTAGTGCTGAAAAAGGACCTTCTGCAGGGGTCCTTTTTTCATACCTGTAAATCTTCAATTGAATTGCCAGGAATTTGAACTTTCTGCAAGTTTTTAACGTCAATTGGAGTATTTACAAATGAGAAAATCACTTATCGCTTTGGCTGTAATGGGTGCTTCTACAGTTGCATTCGCAGCTTCTAACGTTACTCTCTACGGTGTTATCGAAGAAGGCGTGGTTGTTACGAAAGCTAAACATAAGTCCGCCACTGTCCAAATTAAGAACTTTGACCAAGGTCCTCGTTGGGGTTTAAAAGGTACAGAAGAACTCGGCAATGGTTATGCTGTTTCCTTCATTCTCGAACAGGGATTTAACGCGGACACAGGTGCTGCTGGAGATTCTTCCAAGGCATTCAATCGTGAAACTATGATGTTTGTTAGCGGCGGATTCGGTAAATTAGGCTTTGGACGTACTGGTGCTTTGTCTTCTGGTGCACAGTCACAACAAATTCTTACTGGCTGGGCTCTTGGAACCGGTTACAGCATGTCTGCTTGGAACTCCTTAACTTCTGGAACATTACGTGTAGATAACGCTATTGCTTACGCTTCTCCTGTTTTCAATGGTTTGTCTCTTCATGCCATTTATTCCAATGGTATCGTTGACGATACAAGCAAATGGTCAGACAACAACCACTACTATGGTATCGGTGCCAAGTATCAAGCTAACGCAATTAAGTCCAGCTTGATTTTTGAAGCAATTGATAACAAAGGCACTGGTAATGCCAAAACATGGGGAGATTTGGGTCTCTCTGCTGATGTTTTAGATGCCTTAGGACTTAAGAAGACTGATCCTGCAATTGCTGCAAAAGGCGATAAGAAGAGAGTTCTCACTATCAACTATGGTTTGGAATACAACTTGGGTTCTGTGACTCCAATGTTCGCATACCAGTGGTACAACCAAGATGGTGGCAAGAAAGTAAATCAGTTTGGTTTATCCGCTAAGGTCTCCGTAGGCGGTGGCGATGCACTGGTAGGCGCCCGCTATCTCTTCGGTAAAGATGAAAGTCTCGATAAAACAAAAGTCGGAACACAGGATGTTCGTTCTTGGAACGTTGGTGCCGCATATGTTTATCCTCTTTCCAAGAGAACCGCCCTCAAAGCCTATGCTGGCTATGCTGATTCCAGCAAAGGCTGGAAAAACACAGAAGACGCACTTTATAACGGCTACACTCTCTTAGTCGGTATGCGTACTTCCTTCTAATCTTTCCTAGATTAACGTCGAAAAAGGACCTTCTGCAGGGGTCCTTTTTTTGTGGTATACCCAGCAGTGCGTCCCTACAGGGCGTGAATCCCGAGCTTTCCCGATGAGAGGAAAGCTTAGCGGCCTGGCAACGGCTTAACGGTAACGTTAAGTCTGAAGGAAGCTGATAGTAAAATGCATGTTCAAAGAACAGGAAGCGGATATGAGCAGTCTAGACGGGTGTGGGGGCCGTGATACCCAACCGATATTAGTTGAAGCGTTGCTATCGAGTCTTCGAGTCAACGTTTCACTGCTTTTTGAAGTTTTAATGGGCTCGAGGCCTCAGGCAGAGGGTTCCGTTAAGTGTGGTTCTCTGTAAAGCTTTCGAATGTCAGGTTGATTTTGCAGTAAAGGCAGGAAGCAATGCCTGCCGCAATTGAAGGCAAAATAGTACAACATTCTGTTCAATTTTCGTTATTTGTTTGGAATACAAATCTGTCTTTCAGCCACTTTCCCTTTGAGATGAATATTCGATCAAAACGCATGTTCATTACTACTCCGGTCAAATAGAAATTAATGAAGAACTCTCTGACAGTTAAACCGCATTAGTACCAAGAACAAAGGAGGTAGTTGCGTCTAGGAGCGTTTAGTTCCGGCAGCGGGATTGGAAATTATGAATTGCCATTCGGAGATTACTCGTTTGACTAACACTCAATCTATTCTAGGCAATGTGCTCATTTTTTTCTAAAAATTAGCGTCCCCTCTTTAAAATTAAGATAATTCATAGGATAATCTCGTAAACCCCTATAATTCTTGATTTTCTTAGTCCCTAGTAACTGCGATGAGCTTCCGACAGTACCTATATGCCATCTTTTTTGCATGCGTTTCGATTCCATTATTGGCTCTCGGAATTCAGCAGTTTTTCTTTGCGAAGGAAACTTTGGAAAACAGAGAGCTGGTAAGCAAGCTTTCAGCAGAACTTGTCGGGAGAGAAATTCAATCTCGACTGGAGATTGCTAGAACTGTCGTAGAATCTGCCGCTAATAAGCTCGCTGCAGACGGTGTCAAAGATCCGGAGTTGTTGAACAGCTATTTAAAAGATTTGGTTGTTAAAGTTCCTTATATTCTCAATATTCACTATGACAACACAAAGGGACGTTCAATTGCCTTTTACCCAAAGATCAACAAAGAAGGACTCTCTAATATTGGTGTTGACCACACGACTAGAGATCACTGGAAAAAGATTCAATCTTTCAACACTCCTGTCGTCTCTGACGTAGTTAAGGCCGTAGGCGCGGCAGACGTTCCTATCGTCAATGTCATCATTCCTGCAAGAAATAAAAAAGGAAAACTTGTTGGTTATGCCGTCTGTGCTTTGAACTTGAATCGACTGGTTGATAATGCCACTAGCCGAATCGCGCCGGGAGAATTTAGTATTTGGGTTTTTGACAGCAAGGGCGTGCCGGTATTCACCACTGATCTTGTTGCCACTTTAACCCCATATTTGAAGCCTCAGGAAATCTCAAGGGTATTGAAAACAGGTGGAGAGTGGGTAACCATTGAAAGAGGAAATGCAGCGGATTTGTCAGGTTACCTTTTGCCATTGCCGGATCAAAATTGGGCTGTCGGAATTTTTAGAAAAGTCCCTGATAAAGAAACCGAACATGGTGTATTGGTCTGGACTAATATCCTCTTCTTTTTGCTCGTATGCTTGCTGACTTTGATTGTCGGAAGCACGGTAAATCAGGTCTTGGTCTCCAAATTCAAGAAATTAATGAATAGTGTCTTCGATTCAAAATATCCATGGAGCAAAATGGACTATATTGAATCTCCGGAAGAATTCGGGCACCTACAGAAACTCATAAACAAACTTAGCAATCAAGTAAGACCAAACAAACCTGAGGCAAATGATATTAACTTTGCCGTGGAAAGGGAATTTCATAGGAGAATCTCAGATTTCTCCGAAAGAGGAGTCATCTTGAATAAGGTGTTTGATGACTTCTTAACTGGTTTAGTGCTCGTAGATAAAAACGGAGAAATCCGGTTTGCAAAAAAGATATCCCGCAGATTGATGCCGATGGCCCAACCGGGTTCGGATTTCTTGTGTTGCCTCGATCAGTGCTTCTCCTCGGATGTTCCGCCTAACGAATGGCTAGAACGGTTAAGAACTCAATTGACTTTCATAGCAACCGGAGAAAAATATGAGCTCCGGATGTATTCGATAAAAGATTCAGGTGTTGTTGATAAAGTCTACGTCCTGGTGCGAGAAGAATAGGAGAAGGCTCGGGGGGCCTTCTCAGACAGTAGTTAATCCTTCAAGAAGTATTCGACAGTCGTTACCACTCTCACATTCTTGATAAAAGGAGTGTTCTCGTCTCGGTCGGTGATAGAGAAGATGCCTTGGTTGGCTCTTCGGATTTTTCCTAAAGTCGATCCGGAATCCATAGCAAATTTCTGTGCGGCTTCTTTAGCGTTCTTTGTGGCGGCTTCGATCATCGCCGGTTTAATTTCATTTAGCCCGGTGTATGAATATTTGGTCATGTAAGAGTAGTCATTAGTCAAGCCTACACCGGCCTTTAACAAATCTCTTTGTGCTTCGTCCAATTTACGGACCACATCAACCTTGTCTGATGAAATAGTAAGCACCTGAGTAATCATGTAACGGAACGGTGGACGCTGAGAGCCGTAGTTGTCAGCCAAATTGTCACGCAGTTTCGGCGCGGCAATAGTAATTTCCTCATCTGTAAGACCACCGTCTTTGAGATATTTCAAAACCATGTTCTGCTTGACTTCCAACTGGTCATAAACTTGAGACAAATCATTTCCCATTTCACGGAAGCTTACCGGCCAAATAACATGATTGGCCTTGACTTCTTTCTCTGAAAGGCCTTTGACGGTAACAACTCTGTCGGCGTCTTTAAATCCTCTGATTCCTTGTTCTAGTTGGTTGCCTAGAGTAAAGGCTCCGGCGATGATGCCGACGGCGATGAGTGAAGAAGAAATTATTTTGGTGTCCATTGAGAACCTCCTAATGATCTTCTTGAAATTCTAATGTCTTTATTAGACGAGCAAACTCAAACCAGGAAACCGCTCTTATCACCAGCGAAGAGGTTTTATGTCTCTGTATTCAAGGTAAAATCATTTGAAATCAAAGAGGAATCTAAAATGATCAATCGTCGCCAATTTTTAGAGACTACCGCAGCATTAATAGGATCTTCTCCAGTTTATTCAGCATTTGCTCAGCAAAATGAAACGGCAGAGGTGTTTTTCTCCAAAGAGATTTCGCCTCAGTCTTTAATCAAAATGTTTAAGTTGGTTGGCGGAAATTTAAATGGAAAGATTGCGATCAAGCTTCACACCGGCGAGCCGCATGGCCCCAACATCATTCCTTCCCCATGGGTACAAAAATTGCAGGAACAAATTCCTGACAGCACAATTGTGGAATGCAATGTCCTGTACGGAAGTCCTCGTCAAACTTCGAAAGGCCATCGTGAAACTCTTAAAATTAACGGCTGGAATTTTAGCCGGGTGGATATTATGGACGAAGACGGCGAAGCAGAATTGCCGTCAAATGGTGCGAAGTATGTCAAGAGGTTCAGAGTAGGCAAAAATCTCCTTAATTATGACTCCATGTTGGTACTTACTCACTTCAAAGGGCATACAATGGGCGGTTTCGGCGGTTCGATGAAAAACATCGCCATTGAATGCGGTTCTAGCGGTCCGGAAGGTGGAAAGGCACAGTTGCATGGTCTGCTGGATCACAATGGACAATGGATCCATGGAGAGGAACTGATGGAGCGCATGGCCGACGGAGCGAAAGCAATCACGGACCATTTTGGAAAGAAGATTGTATACATCAATGTTTTAAGAAAAATGTCGGTTGATTGTGACTGCGCAGGAACTTCAGCGGCAGAACCGACTGCACCCGATATCGGTATTCTCGCTTCAACTGATTTGCTGGCTATTGATCAAGCTGGCATTGATCTGATAAAGGCTCTTCCGGAGGGGCAAAACAGAGATTTGATGGAAAGAATCACATCACGAAAAGGACTTCGCCAGTTGTCAGCAATGAAGGAAAGAAAAATGGGCCATGACCAGTACAAATTAATCGATATAAATAAGGCTTAATTTGAGAGAATGGAAAAGATGGCCTTCCGATGTATAGAAAGGCTTTTTGGATCTTTCTCCTCGGAAAGTGTTTCGACAGTGAGATTGAGCGAGCTCCTCTTGAGACATTTACTGATTACGTTCTCAATAACCTAAAGAAGGTGAGTTTTTTTTTAAACTTCACTAGAATTCAAGATTACGTTTTAATTGCCTAGGGATGCAGTATTGCTTCTGCAAAGGTCCTCTTTGAAAATAATGATGAAGGCAATAAGGAAGGTCGAGTTTCGATTCTTCCTTATTGGAATTAATTAGGTCTGAATATGGAATTTGAACTCTGGTACTTATTGTTGGTACCTGTACTTTTTGGGGCAGGCTGGTTCTCCCGCTCATTCGACATTAAAGAAAAAAAATCAGTAGCAGATGAAACCCAAACCTTATATAAAGGTCTGGATTTGCTGCTGGATAATAAAAAAGATCAGGCTTTGAATTCTTTAGTTAACCTCGCGAAAATTGACCCCGATACGGTCGAACTGCATTTTGCTTTGGGAACTCTTTACAGGAAAAGAGGAGATTACGATCGCGCGGTTAAAATCCATAATCATCTTTACAATAGAGCAGATTTATCTAAAAAAGAAAGAGCCCGTGCACTCTTTTCCTTGGGTCAGGACTATTTAAAGGCAGGCCTTTGGGATAGAGCGGAGGATTCCTTTAGAAAAACCGCTGACTTGGAAAGCGACTACAAAGTTCGAGCTATTAAAGAGTTAGTGAATATTTACGAATCTGAAAAAGAGTGGCTCAAAGCAATTGATGAGGCTCACATTCTTGAAAAGGTCACCGGAGAGACCTATCCGTCAAGAATTTCTCACCTTTACTGTGAGTTAACTCTTCAATGCATGTTCTTTAAGAAGTTTGATGAAGCGGCTCATTATTTGCAGCAAGCTATTCACGCCGATCCGAACAATAAGCGGGCTTTAATCATGCAGGGAACCATGCTTCAGAAACAAGGAAAGCTTGATGAAGCAGTTGAAGTATGGAAACAGGTGGGCAAAATTTCTCCGGAATATGAGACTTTGGTTGTGGCTTCCGTCGCAGATACTTTGCTTAAAGCTGGCAAAGAAGCAGATGCCGTACGCTATCTGGAATCTGTAGCAGAAAAAGGAATCAATTCTGATTCTGTTGACGCCGCCGTCGATTGGATCTGCAAAATCGAGGGACCGGAAAACGCTCTGGAATTTCTTCGACGTTACTTATCTCAGAAGAAGTCTTTAATTGGATTTAAGAGATTAACCGACTTGCGTTTGGCCCAGGATCCTGACAATAAGGAGCTGAAAGAGCTGTCTGACTTCTTAAAGAATCAAATCGACAAAACCGTTCGATATAAATGTAATAAATGTGGTTTCGTAACTAAGAGTTTTCAGTGGCAGTGTCCTGGATGTCGAAATTGGGACAGCTTTGCGCCCGTGCGCTCTGAAGACCCGTCAAGAATTTAAAGGATGGGAACGAAACTTTTGATACAAATTAACCATAGGCGCGCTCCACGGCGTGCCCGCTTTCTTAGATAATTAGCTGTACCTTTCTCATAACCTACGAGTCACAAATATAAATATGTTAAAAAGAATTGGCTTTTTTCTGCTGACCAACTTGGCAATCTTGATTGTGCTCAGCATCGTATTGAACATCGTGTCCGCAGTGTTTGGTATTAACTTCGGCAATATTGCTGGCGCTAACCAAAACATGGGTTCTTTACTCGTATTCGCAGCTGTTGTTGGCTTTACCGGTTCGCTCATCTCTCTTTTCATGAGTAAAACCATTGCGAAGCACACAATGGGCGTTCAGATGATCACTCAGCCGACAAACAAGCTTCAGGCTTGGTTGTTGGAAACAGTTCACTCCCATGCGCAGAAGGCTGGAATTGGTATGCCGGAAGTCGGCATCTATGAAGGCGAAGCTAACGCTTTCGCGACGGGCGCATCCCGTAACAACGCCATGGTTGCTGTTTCAACCGGTCTTCTCTCCAGCATGAATAAAGAAGAAGTAGAAGCAGTGCTCGCTCATGAAATTGCTCACGTTGCCAACGGTGATATGGTTACTCTGACTCTTATTCAAGGCGTCACAAACACATTCGTGGTATTTCTCTCCAGAATTATCGGAAACTTCGTTGACAGAGCAGTCCTCCGTAACGAAAGCGATGCCCCCGGAATCGGTTATTACGTTACATCCGTCGTGCTGGATATTGTTCTGGGGATTTTGGCGGCTATTGTTGTTGCTTACTTCTCTCGCCATAGAGAGTTCAGAGCTGACGCAGGCGCTGCAAAGATCATGGGCAGTACAACACCAATGATCAACGCATTGGCCAGACTTGGTTCTGTTCCTACTGAAGAACTTCCTCCTGCCGTCAAAGGCTTCGGGATTGCCGGTAGCATCGGTGAGTTGTTGGCTAGCCATCCTTCTATCCAAGATAGAATTAAGGCTCTAAGAGACATGGACGTTCGTCGCTAAGATTCTCTAATTCCAGCAAAAAGGCAGCTTCGGCTGCCTTTTTGCATATGGAAGTTCTTTTCGAGATTTGTTTCTGTAGCCTGGAACTCTCTCTCGGAAAATAGAAAATTAATTATTCAAAGAAGTCAAGGCAAAATCAAAACTTCTTCTCAAAAAGACATTTTTTCTCAGGATAAAGCTCAATATCGACTGGAGAAGGAACGGTCTATACTCCTCCGTGATACTTCACTCAATAAGACGTTAATAACTTTTTTACTCAAGGAGAAAGGGAGTGACCTGGACATTCTGGGTCGCTATTGCCGTTGTAATAGCGACTGTTTACGCATTGGTTAAGAGATACGAGACAAGATTAGTTCTCTTAACTTCCGGTTTTGTAATGGCTTTTATCTCATTGCAGCCAATGGTGGCATTCAAGCAGTTTGATAAGTCCATGACTAACGGCAGCTTGATTATCGCAATCTGCTCTGCTTTAGGTTTTGCTGCTGTTATCTCATTAACTAAATGTGATATCCATCTCGTAAGTCTCTTAATGAAGCCCTTAAAGAGATTAGGTCTCTTCTTATTGCCGGCTTGTATGATCGTTACAAGCGTGATTTCTACAGCTATCCCTTCTATGGCAGGTTTAAGCGCCGCTGTAGGTCCGACTATGATTCCTATCATGATTAGAGCTGGTTTCAGACCTGCAATGGCTGCTGCGGCTGTCGGTGGATGCATGATGCCCGCATATTTGAATCCTGGCGTTTCTCATAACCCGTTTATCTCTAAGCTGGCTTCCATGGATATCATGGAATTCATCGGCGCTCATGCTTCAACCACTGTAACACTTGGTTTAATCAGCATTATCTGTATCACGATTACTTGCTTTGTCCTGGGCGACTTCTCTAAGGCTGCTGCCAATACTCAGCAGGCTATTGAAAAAGCATCCAACGAAGTTGAACAACCGAACATTCTTTTCGCAATTGCTCCTATCGTTCCTGTCGTTCTCTTGGTTGTTGCTTCTATCTGGTTCAAAGAACTGAAGATGTCCGTCGCAACAGCTATGTTGATCGGTACTTTCTACGCACTTGCCGTTACACGTTCCAACCCTGAAGAAGTAACTAAGAAGTTCTTCGCCGGTATGGGTAATGGCTATGCCAAGATTTTAGGTATCATCATTGCCGCTGGTGTCTTCGCCGCTGGTTTGCGCGCAGCTGGCGTCATCGAAGTGTTCGTTAACTATCTGACCCACGCCAATGAAGTTGCAAAACTCGGTGGTTCCATCGGACCATTCGCATTAGCAGTCTTGACCGGCTCCGGCGACGCTGCAGCTTTTGCTTTCAACGAAGCTGTTACACCTCACGCTGCTAAATTCGGTATGCAGATTGATAACTTAGGTTACTTAGCTATGATGGCTGCCGGTATCGGCCGTCAGGCTTCTCCGTTAGCCGGCGGTATCATTCTTCTTTCCGGTATTGCAGCTGTTTCTCCTGTTGAAGTAGTTAAGAGAACTGCTCCTGCAGCTGTGGTGATGTTAATCTCTGTGTACTTCTTGTGCTAAAAAGGAAGACTTATGACAAATCATCCTCCTATTCTTGAACAGTACACAAATACTATTGCTGCTCTTCTGAAGAATAACCAAGTCGAAAAAGCCTTAGGCTGCATTCAGGACCAAACTGAATTGGCAATGCAGGAACAAGTCGATTTGTGCGAAATCAGCGCTCCTACTTTCCAAGAAGAAAAGAGAGCTGACGAATTGGTTAAACGCATGAAACAGTACGGTCTTACAGATGTCTGTAAAGACGGCATTGGAAATGTGCTTGGACGCCGTAAAGGCAAAACCGGAGCTAAAACGATTGCTATCGGCGCTCATATGGACTCAGTCTTTCCGGCCGAAACCGATGTTAAGGTTCGCCGTGAAGGAAATGTCTATTGGGCCCCTGGTATCGGTGATAACTGCTCCGGCTTAAGAGCACTTCTTCAGGTCTTGAGAGCTTTGAATGAAGCCAATATCGAAACTGATGAAGACATTCTGTTTGTTGGCACTGTAGGCGAAGAGGGCAACGGAGATATCCGCGGTTCTAAGTTCTTGTGTGCTAATACCAAATTAGACGCCTTTATCGCTGTCGATAGCACGGATGTCGGCCGCGTTCTTCGTGGAGCTGTCGGTTCTCACCGTTGGAGAATTGCAGTGGATGGTCCCGGAGGCCATTCATTTGCAGAATTTGGAAAGACTCCGAGTGCTATTCATGCAGTTTGCCGTGCAGGTGCCGATATCGCCAAGATTGAAGTTCCGGAGGATCCGAAGACAACCTTTACTATCGGAACAATCAAGGGCGGTACAACAGTCAACACAATTGCTGCACATTGCGAAGTGGACGTAGATATTCGCAGCACGAGCAATACTGAATTGAAGAAGGTCGAAGACGCCGTTCTGGCAGCTTTTGAGAAAGCCGTTAAGGAAGAAAATGCAAGATGGCCGAATGCTTTGCCGGAAACTCACTTAAAGGTGACGACCACTCAAATCGGAAACCGTCCTGCAGGCTTGCGTCCGCATGATTGTCCTGTTCTTCAGTCTGCCCGCGCAGCCCAAAAAGCTTTGGGCATTGAATTGACGAACTACGGACTGTCTTCAACTGACGCTAACGCGGCGATGAGTTTGAATATTCCTTCAACTTGCCTTTGCTCCGGAGGAAAGGGGATTGGAGCTCATACTTTGAAAGAACATTTTGTTTTTGAAAAGACTGAACTTGGTCCGAAACTGATTCTTCTCACAGCACTGGCTTTGGCAGGAACAACAGACACTAAACCGCTTCTTTAAAGATAGCTAATCCAAGAAAAGGCCGCAGAATTTAACCTCTGCGGCCTTTTGGTAGTTATGCATAAAAATAATAAATACTATCTAAAATAAGTATTTCACATTCTTTGCAGGAAGTCCTAAAATTTTTTCATCCCTCCCCTATGGAGTTGAAAATGAAAACAATCAGATTATTGGTCACCCTGCTTGGTATTCTTATTTTTGGTAATAGTATGGCTGCAGAAATCTACTTGGAATGTGACGGAAAAGAATATTCTGTCAGCTTAAATGACAGTCAAGAAGCTAAAGAATTTTTAAAACAGCTTCCCCAAGAATTGAAGTTTGAGGATTACGGCGCTTTTGAGAGGATAGCGTACTTAACAAAAAAACTAACTCCGGCTGGCGCAGCAAATGGTTTTACTCCATTGACCGGAGATTTGACTTACTACGCTCCTTGGGGGAACCTCGCCGTATTTATCAAAGATTTTTGCCCCTCTACCGGTCTCTATTCTTTGGGAACCTTATCTCCGGAAGCTTTGAAAGCCATAAAGGAATCGGGAAGCAGAAAGGTAAGATTTTTTTTAAAGGATTAATCCTAATGTTGAACCATGAAATAAACGGAAAAAGCTTTGACATGGAAAGAGCTCTGTGCAAGTTGGAAGACACGGCTCTGAGAAACTGTATTTTTGCCGGACCGACCGATGGAGAGTCTCCGCTTAAACATCCTCAAAACATTTTGGTTGAGAACTGTTCCTTCTCCTTGAGATATCCGCTCTGGCATGCTGATCGATTTGAGCTATGGAAGTGCAGTCTTGATGAGAGGGCAAGAGCTGGCCTTTGGTACTGTTTTAACGGCAAAATTTTAGATTCTGTTTTAGGAGGCATCAAAGCTCTTCGCGACTGCCAGAACATTCTCTTAGAGCGTTGCCTTATCAACTCTCCTGAGTTTGGCTGGAAGTGCAGAGGAATTACAGTAAACGATTCGACTTTGGAAGCCGAGTATGTGTTCTTGGATACTCAAGATTTGTACTTGAAGAATGTGAAGCAGAAAGGCAAATATTCCTTCCAATACTGCCGGGATATCGTTATTGAAGACTCTGTTTTAGATACCAAAGACGCCTTCTGGCATAGCGAAAACGTCACGGTAAGAAACTCCGTAGTTAAAGGCGAATACCTCGGTTGGTTTTCTACTAATCTGGTTTTGGAAAACTGTGAAATAGAAGGAACTCAGCCGCTGTGCTTTGCAAAGGATCTTATTCTTAAGAATTGCACGATGAAAAACACCGATCTTGCATTTGAAGAATCATCGGTACGTGCTGAAATCCGTGGCTCGGTTCTTTCCGTTAAGAATCCGCTGTCAGGTTCGATTCTTGCCGATGATTACGGAGAAATCATTGAAGAAGAGCCCGGCCGTGCGTCAATTCTAAAGAGAAAAGAATAACTCTGAAGTTAATAATTACTTCTTCCTGTTCAATCTCAAAGAGGCACAGAAAGAAGTCTTCCGGCTGACGGAGTCAGCAAGCGGTTGCGTAAATTCACATTCATCTCATTTGTAAGACGAAGGATGTGAATTTGGCTTAAATCAAAAGTCGTTTTTAGACGGAGCTGCTGGCCTACGTTAACTCTTCCAAATAAAGACATTAGGCATTTGCCTGATGATGGAGAACTTTTACCTTTTTTCTGAGTAACTCAAGTCAAAGAGAAAATTATGTTGAAGCGAAGACAAGTGATAGGAACGGTTTTTTCAGCGGCGGCTCTAAGCATTCTTCCAGTGTCCGCACAAAACGTCCGCAAAGGAATAATCGTTGTGTACTCGAGAACCGGAAATACTTTCGGTCTAGCTCAAAGAATCCACGAAAAGACAGGATATCCGATAATCCGTTTAGAGCTCGTTAAACCATACGCTGAAAACTACAATGACATGACCTATTTGGCAAGAGATGAGATTCGTTCGGATGCACGAAGAGAAATTGCTACAAAAATTCCGGACCTGAGCGGCTATACAGACATCTACGTCGGCGGTCCATACTGGTGGGGCGGCTTAGATGTTCCAATGAGAACTTTTCTCAAAGATCATCCGTTAGATGGCAAACGAATTCATCCTTTCATCACTTCCGGCAGTTCAAGTCCGAGAGGCGCCATAGAAGATATCAGAAGGCTCTGCCCAAAGGCAACAATCGAGCCGCATTTCTACAGCTCGAGTTCTGAAGTTTCCTCAGCCTTGAACAAGCTGGATAAATGGATTGAAGAGTCTCTCAAAGGTTAAATAACATCCTGAGCTCAAGAATTCCACAACTGGAGTTAGCTTAATTTCTCAATGGCAAATCTAAGCAGCTCTGGTGCGGTTCTTAAAGAATAATCCAGCTCAAGTCTTTCGGTCATCTTATGAGCATCTTTGCCGGAAGGGCCTAAATTAGCAATTGGAATGCTTAGCTCCGTTAACTCTTGAATGGGAATCCAAAAAGTTTCGCCCCATCCCGGAAGATTATCCGCAATGAATTCTAAGTCTTTGGGAGTTCCTTCATATCCAAGATAGGACAAATCAGTGATGCCTCCGAATACCTCTATGAAAGTGCTGTCGGAATCGGCCGCCAAATGATTACTCTTGGCAATCACTTCAAGAAGGAGGTCTTTGATTCTACTTTCTTTTTCATTCCTTCTCTTATTAATTCTCGGCGGATAATAGGGCGGAAGAAAACCAACTACAATTTGAGGCTCACTTGAATGACTCAAAGAGATAATCGCTTCAGTGATTCGGATGGCTTGTTCCCGTTCATCGAAAGAATCTTGTCTCGATGACAGTTCTTTCTTTAACGTCCGATCGAAGGTTTCGTTGTCTTTAAACTGAGCCCTAACTTTATTCAGAAGTTCGGAATAGCTGAGAACTTTTATCTTCGGAAGGGGGCTCGATGTTCCTCCTCTTCGAATAAAAGTTTCTTCGGATGTCTTTAAAGTTTCTAAAGTTGAACTTGCGGCATCTTGGGCAAGCCCCACGCAGAAGGATAAGATTTCTTGAGGAGTTTTTTCTATAGTTAGAAGATTGAAATAGCAAACGGTTCTTTCAGGGAGCGTGACTGAATAACCGTTTCTTCTAATTTCGAAGCCCAGACAGGTAGGAGGAGAAAGAAGCCAACTACCTTGTCCTTCAAGGAAGGCCGGATTCGCTTCCATCTTCGTCACGATTTCTGAAGCTAAGAGAACCGAGTTGAGGCCTTGAAAGTAATCGTTGACGTGCGCTGCCTTCCCGACGCAGTAAAAGAAAGGCATGATTTTTCCCGTTGTGCCGGTGTAATAGGGACGGAATGATTGGCCCGATGCATTGGGAGTGGTCCGGAAACAAGGTTCTCCGGTAAAAGCGGCGAGGACATCCAGTTTCTTTTCTTTGATAAAGGAATTTAGTTTGCGGATAGTGCCTCGCATGCCGGCACTACTGTTCTCTTCATCAGGTACGGCTAGAAACAAGAGATTGACTCCGCAGCCGGATTCTGCATATTCTTTGATCATGGCCAGAAAGAGAGCAAGTCCTCCCTTCATATCCATGACGCCGCGTCCAAAAAGCCAATTCCCAGAATGTAAATCTTTTTTAGCTTCCGGATTAAGCGAACGCTCTCGTAGGAGCTCTGTATACAAGTCCGGTTCAAATGCCTGAGATTTGAGCTCTCCGCAAACATCGGTAGCGACGACATCAAAGTGTCCGGTAAGCAAAATCGTACGCCTCTGAGATTGCGGAGAAGAAAGAAAACCGAGAACAGCTTTTCGATTCCAAGGATCTTTTTCGCAAGGAATTAGTTTTGCTTCTATTGTCTGCGGAGAGGCCGGTTTAATAGACGAGAGATAGTTAAAAGTAAACTCTGCGCATTCATTTTCCTTTTCTGCGTCAGTCGAAACGGAAGCAATTGCACAGAGCTGTTTAGTCAGGAGAAGTATTTCTTCCTTTAAAGCTAATTTGTTGTCCACTTTTTCCTCCTCAGATTTTTCTGATTTTAAGGAAAAAAGCGGACTCAGCTATGAGGAAATTGATTTATTTAAGCCAGACCTTTTTACCTTTAACAGTATTGTTTGCAACCATGACGGCGAGGAATCCGACAACAATACCCGACATCGTCAAACCAATCGTGATAGCACTCCAATAGCCTCTGGCGCCAAGCGGTGCGGCGGTTAATGTATCGGTAAACGTCAAAAGACTTCCTAATCCTAAGCCGATGCCCCAAAGCAATACTCCGTATAGAACCATTGGAGCAACCGTGATGCGATACCCTCTCATGGCAAAAGACCCAATGCAGTTAATGGCGTCAAAGACGTGATAGAACGCGGCAAAAGGAATCAAGAGTGCTGAGATGGCAATGACAGAGGTATTGTCTGTATAGAGTTCTACAAAGAAATATTTGAAGAAATATAGAATCAATGAAACGACAATCGCACAGCAGATGCCGAATTTTAGACAATTAAACGTAGCTCTCCGTGCAGACTCCGCGCTTCCTGCTCCAAGACTCTGTGAGACCAAAACAGAAGCGGTTACGCCGATGGAGAGCGGAAGCATATAGAAAAGAGAAGTTAAATTAGCAACAATCTGGTGACCCGAAACTGTAACCTCTCCTAAACGGGAAATAAAAATTGTCATGAACGTGAATGACGTCACTTCAAAGAATGCCGACAGACCGATAGGAATGCCGAGCTTAAGCTGAGCCGCCATGATCTTCCAATTCGGCAATGAGAACGTTTCCGATCTCATGCGGACATAGAAACTGTCGAAATGCCAAATCCCCCAGAATAATAAGAGGGTGAGCCAAGAAGTAAGGGCAGAGGAGACTGCACATCCGGCGCCTCCTAATGCAGGGATCGGTCCCCAACCGTACATGAAAAGGGCATTAAAGGGAGCTTTTAACGCCAGCATTAGCAGGGAAATCCACATAGCAATCTTCGGACGTGACACTGCAGCATTCAACGCCAAGTAAGCACGTCCAGCCATGGCTCCGGGAAGTCCAATCGCGTTGATAATGAGGTATAGGGAAGCAATCTTTGCCGTTTCGCCTTGTGCATTGGTCAAACTCATCCATAACGGCGTATACGTCATAACTAAAACGCCGATGATGGACAGAAAAACGGCAATCCAAAGAGTCTGGTGGAGTTCGGGGCCGATTTTTTCGTGTTTGCCGGCACCTAAATGGTGAGCTGCAATTGGTGACAAGCCTTGCATAATTCCCACTAAACCGACAAAGATTGAGATAGAAACGGCAATACCAATGGCAACACCGGCAAGATCCGTAGGACCTAAGTGACCGGCCATCAAAGTATCGATGGTGCTTCCACCGACAATTGCTAAATTGGAAACCCAAATAGGCGCGGAAAGCTTGATAATGGACCAATACGAAGTCGATGGCGGCGTTAATCGTGTCGGTGTAACGGACATAAAACTTAAATCAGTATCTAGAAAGGAAAACGTTTGAGAAGCTGATATCGCTCGTCGGAACGGGGACGGCCCGGAACGTTGGTAAGAACTTCCCATTTATCGGTTACGGCACCGGCGGGAGAGCCGCCGAAATCGATTGTCTTTAGTGCGAAAGTGCACTGCTGACCTGGTTTTCCAAACGGAAGATTGGCCAAAGCGTAGAACGCGGCACGATCCGAACTGGATAGGTTAATGGCTTCAATGCAGTCGCCCGGTTTGCTGTTGGCATCAAAAGTTGTCTTGATGGCGGCAACCGTGTATTCCATGGTTCTTGCGCCGTTGAAAATCGGCAGGAAAAGTGAACAAACTACAATAGCAGAGGCTGTCAAACCGCAGGCAGAAAGCCAAGTTCCTCTCCATGCAACCACCGGATGCTTAAATAGTCTCCAGCCGACGACAGCAAGCCAGAAAAGAGTAGCGGCAGCTGCGATTGCTAACAGCAGATACGATGTTCCCGGGGTAACGGCAGGAGCAAGTCGGCGCAAAGAATAAGCCATCTTAGCAAAGTAGCCTGTCGTCCAAGCAAAGTAGTAAATCCAAACGACAATGAGGCCGATGGTAAAGACAATGCCGGAGAACAAATCCAAAATGTTTTCTTTGCTCTTTTTAACGCTGATAATCCCGAAACCTGCTAACACGGCAAGCGATGGAACCAAACAGTACATCGTGGTTCTCGGTTCCAGCCCGGTAAAGAGGATGGAGAACAAAGAAATCGAAAGAAAGCTAAGTGGAACGGAGATTGGTGCACACTTAAGGCTGCCTCTCCATGCGAATACTGCCCAAATGGCAAACGGCCAAGCCGGGAATGTTATCCATGCCATATTCTTTAACAGCCATGGATATTGAGTAATAGATAGAAGAGAAAACTCTTTCGTGCTGGAATGGAGCCAGTTGGTAAACCAGACGGAGGCTTGGTCCGGTACAAAAATGAATACAAATGCAGGCCAAATACAAGTAACGATAAGAGCCGTCACGAAAGTAGTGAGAACGCGTTTTGAGCGGCTGGTATAGTCCGGGGTAAAGATGTAGGCTACCCAAGTCGCAAATGCAAGCCAGATGCTGGCTCCGATAGTCGTTGTTAGGGCGCCGAGGCCGATGCCCAGGCCTGCTAAAAGAGAGCCTCTCTTAAGATCTTCAAGGCTGAGAACAATACCGAAGAAACAAATAGACGCTACAGCCAGAAGGGTAGTTGTCGGAGAAATTTCATGAAAAGGCTCTAACAAGCCGTAAGTACCGATTGTGATCAACAGAGTAATATCCGCCACGACACGACCGTAGTCTTTTCTGGCGGCTTCGCCTCCGAAGGCAAAACTGACGGGTTGAGCTTCGTCTCTCCGGGCTAAAAGATATGTGGAATACCAGATGCAGGCGGTAATAATGGCAAACCAAAGGCCGGAGGTTAGATGAAAAGCACGAACCGGACCGATAATTTGACCAAAAGTTAAGATGCACAATGAACTGACCCAAGAAGTGAGAGGGCCGGTGTCATAAATATACTGGCCTGTGATGTTCGGGATAAGCCAGTCGGACAGGCTGCCGTTGACCATCGTCCAGGCAATGCCGAAACTAGTGAGATTTTTACTCCCTAACAGCTGAGGCGATAAGAGGAAGGGAGCGATGAAACAGATTAAGAGTGCTAGTAAAGCATACCGAGGCAGTTTATGTGCCGCGGCAGCGCTCACAACAGCTGGAGAAGAGCGTTCACTGAGCATATGACTCGAATCTCACAAGTTAAGAATATATAAATTACTAACTATATATAAAAAATAAGGCAGCCGTAGCTACCTTATCGGAACTTTCCGCCGCTAAATTACTTCTTAGCTTTGGCTGCCTTAGCCTGCTCAGCAGAAGCGTTGAGAGCGGCATTCTTAGCAGCAAATTTCTGACGGAATTTTTCTACACGGCCGGCTTCGACGATACGTGTCTGAGCACCGGTGTAGAAAGGATGAGACTCGCTGGATGTATCGAGCTTGACCTGAGGATATGTAACACCATCGATTTCGATTGTTTCACGGGCATCAGCTGTGGAGCGGATGATGAAAGTCTTGCCGATGGACATGTCTGTGAAGGCAACTTCACGATACTGCGGATGAATATTGGTTTTCATTGTTAACCTTAAATAAATCGGTCGCCACTCGCCTTACGAAACCGCTGACCATTGCCAGTCTTACGCTAGGTATGCCAGAACGTGCCTAAAATGAATAAAAACAAACGCGAATTATCTCTCTTTCCTGGAAAAAAGGCAAGTTTAAAAACAGAGTTTCGCAGAGAAAAATCAAATTGATAAGAAAAATTGAAGCGGCTGTCGGGGCCGAATTCCTTTGGTCCTCTGCAGAATTTGTTCCAAAATAAAAAGCTGGAACACATCAGTTCCAGCCTTTGGTATTCAATTAACCTCGTCTGCCCATCATTTCAAAGAATTCGGCATTGTTCTTAGTTGGTTTCATACGGTCAACCAAGAATTCCATAGCCTGGATTTCATCCATTTCGTAAAGAATCTTACGAAGGATCCAAGTTTTCTGCAGAACTGATGGTTCAAGAAGAAGTTCTTCACGGCGTGTACCGCTCTTACGGACGTTAATAGCCGGATAAACACGTTTTTCGGAAAGGTTGCGGTCAAGATGGATTTCCATGTTGCCGGTACCTTTAAATTCTTCATAGATAACATCATCCATTCTGCTGCCGGTTTCGTTAAGAGCCGTAGCAATAATGGTGAGGGAACCGCCTTCTTCTAATTTACGGGCGGCGCCGAGAATGCGTTTCGGTCTTTGAAGAGCATTGGCATCCACGCCGCCGGTTAAAACCTTGCCGGAAGTTGGGACAACGGTGTTGTAGGCGCGGGCCAAACGTGTAATGGAGTCGAGAAGAATGACAACGTCTTTTTTGCTTTCTGCCAAGCGTTTGGCTTTTTCGATAACCATCTCGGCCACTTGAACGTGACGGGTTGCGGGCTCATCGAAAGTGGACGCAATAACTTCGCCCTTAACTGAACGTTCCATTTCCGTAACTTCTTCCGGACGTTCATCAATCAGAAGAACCATTAGAACAACATCCGGATAGTTGGCGGTAATAGCATGTGCGATGTGCTGCATCAAGACTGTTTTACCGCTCTTCGGAGAAGCCACTAAAAGAGCGCGCTGGCCTTTACCGATCGGCGCAATGATGTCGATGATTCTGCCGGTGAGATTTTCTTCGCTTCTAATATCTCTTTCAAGTTTCAGAGGCTCATCAGGGAATAACGGAGTCAAGTTCTCGAAAAGAATTCTATGCTTGAGCTCTTCCGGAGGAAGACCGTTTACTTTATCGACTTTAACTAACGCAAAGTAGCGTTCTCCGTCTTTTGGCGTTCTGACTTCACCTTCAACTGTGTCGCCTGTATGCAGATTGAAGCGGCGTATTTGAGAAGGGGAGATGTAAATGTCGTCAGGACTGGCGAGATAGGAAGAAACCGGAGAACGTAAAAAACCGAAGCCGTCCGGTAAAACTTCTAAGGTACCGTCACCAAAAATTTGTTCACCAGCCTTTGCTCTTTTTTTCAAGATTGCAAACATTAATTCTTGTTTGCGAAGACGGCTGGCATTTTCAACATCTAATTCCAAAGCAATGTCTAATAGCTCGGAAACGTGTTTCTGCTTGAGTTCTGAAAGATGCATTATCTGAAACGAAATCCACAGATAGATTTCGAGGTGTTGTTAAAAGGAAGGGAGTGTTGCGGCTTAATAGAGAACTTAAGCCGCAGGCAGGATTTTATACGAATTGTTTTAAGAAAGCGGCAAATTGAGCAGAATTCATCATGCCGGCTTGCTGGGCGAGGAGCTGGCCGTCTTTATAAACGGCAAGAGTAGGAATACCACGTACTCCGAGTTGCTGAGCAACGCTTTGGGATTCGTCAACATTGTATTTAACGATCTTGACGTGTTCCGGCAGAGTTTCTGCTGCTTTTTCAAGAACTGGTCCTAACATACCGCATGGACCGCACCACGGAGCCCAAAAATCAACTACTACAACGCCTTTTGCATTCAAAACTTGGTCAACGTAGCTGGCGTCATCAACACTTTGTAAGCCCATAATTTATTTCCTTTTTTAAAAAAACTAAATAGGGTCAGCGAAGACTGGTTGTCCTCGGAGAGATAGGGTAATCCTAACACTGATATCAACCGACCCGTTTCCTGACTCCCCAACATGGGAGGCAGAGTGTTCTGCATAAATTAGCATACTTAGAAATACTACACGGTTCGTTTTTGTTTTTATTTATTAACGAAGTTGAAGAAATTAATCGCATTCTGTGCTCAGCGACCTGTCAGCTGATTCGTTCTTTTTCGGCTATAGAAAAAAATACTGACGAATAGAACGGCGGAAGCAAAACCTAGAACGCTGGCGGGGATGGCACATGTTATTGAGGAGTCTGAAACTTTGATAGCTTCTCCTCCCAGCCAAGCACCGATAGCGTTAGCGCTGTTATAAGCGACTTGACCAAGGGCGGCGATAATAATCTTCGCATCTTTAGTGCCTTGAATGATCAGAGCCTGCATCGGACCGGCCAAAAAGTAGTACCCGAATGCGGCTAATGCAAGGAAGAAGACGGCGGTGTACTTGTTTGCGGAAAAGAAGAGGGCGCATAAAGTTGCGATAACGATGAGAGTCTGCCCGAACGCTACTAGGGCTTCATCGCGGAACCGTTTGGTTAAAGGGGCAGAAGCCAGATTACCGAAGAACATGGCGCCCCCGGCAACAATCATCACTAATGTCATTTCTTCAGCAGGCAGGTGCGTAATGGTCTCCATAATTGGATCGGCATAAGAGTAATAAGCATAAAAACCGCCGCTGCCAAGCGCTACACCTCCCAAAATGATCCATGGCCACGGATGCTTGAGAGGTTCGATTTCTCGGGTGAGAGGCTGCTTTTTTACCGGGAGAGACGGAAGCCAAAAACAAAGGGCAACTATGAGAACGGCTGCAAGCGAAGCTATCCCTATAAAAATAAAGCGCCAGGAAAAAGCAAAGCCTACCCAGGCGCCCAAAGGAACTCCTAAAAAGTTTGCCGAAGTCTGCCCGAGGACCATCAAGGTAACATCTCGAGACGCTTTTCCCGGTTCGGCTAATCTTTCACAAGCAACGGCTCCTAGAGCAAAGAAAATCCCGTGAGGCATTCCGGAGACGAAGCGTGCTCCGAGCATCTCAATATCACTTTGCGCAAAGCTGGCGCCGAGATTTCCGCAAAGAATAAGACAGGCTGCGATTAATAAATTTATTTTTATATTAGCGTCCCGTCCGAAGAGCAGGAGGCCGATAATTCCGCCGCAGACGCCTGCAGCATAGGCCGAAACGTACAAACCGGCCTGAGGAATCGTCACATGAAGATCCCGGGCGATATCTGCAAGTACGGGAACAATTCCAAGCTCTGCCGCGCCGAGACAAAAGGTTCCGATAGCAAGTGCAGCGATGTGTTTATCAAAGGCCATCTCGATAATTTGTAAATAATTTTTCTTCCGATGTACTGTATCGGTCCTCGTCGAAGGTGTGGAAGAGTATCAATCTAATTCGGGAAAATGCCTTGGAGAGAAGAAGAAAAACGGAACGGAGAAGGAGATAAAAGTGAAATTTGAGCTGCACTTTCCTTTTTTTTGAATTCTGTTAGAATCTCGCTCTGCGGGCCCCCTCGCATGTGAATGTCGTGAACCTGGTCAGGTCGGGAACGAAGCAGCCATAACGATCCTAGCAGTGCCGAGGTGTGGTCCGCTTTTCGTTTTCTTTCCTTTTTCTTCGCTTGCATAGCGCTCAAATTCATCTAAAATTCTTCAATTCGGAACAGTTTTACCTCCTGCGAAACGATTTGGTTGCGAACCGAATCTTTAAGAGATTTTTTCCATGGCTTATCAGGTTTTAGCTAGAAAGTGGCGTCCACACGATTTTTCTACATTGATCGGGCAAGATCACGTTGTCCGTGCTTTGACTCATGCTTTGACAGAAAATCGTCTTCACCACGCTTATTTGTTTACGGGAACTCGCGGTGTAGGTAAAACAACAATCTCCAGAATTTTGGCCAAGTGTTTAAATTGTGTAGGAGAAGACGGGAAGGGCGGTATCACCGCTCATCCTTGCGGTGTGTGTGAGGCTTGCAGAGCCATTGATGAAGACCGTTTCGTGGACTATATCGAAATGGACGCGGCTAGTACGCGCGGTATTGACGATATGGTATCTCTCCTTGAAAGAGCGAAGTACGCACCTACAAATGCCCGTTTCAAAGTCTACATGATCGACGAAGTTCATCAGCTGACCACCCAGGCATTTAACGCCATGCTTAAAACCTTGGAGGAACCTCCCGAGTACGTCAAATTTATTTTGGCGACAACCGATCCGCAGAAGGTACCGGTTACCGTTCTTTCTCGCTGCCTGCAATTTAATCTTAAGAGCTTGTCTCCGATGTTAATTTCAGGACATATGGAAGAACTTCTTAAAAAGGAAGGATTCCCTTACGAGTTGCCGGCATTACGGATGTTGGCAACCGGAGCACGCGGTTCCATGCGCGACGGCTTGTCTTTATTGGATCAAGCCATAGCCTTCAGTGCCGGTAACCTGACCTTAGAAAACGTCAGAGAGATGCTGGGAACAATTGATTCAACAACCTTGATTCGATTGTTGGGAGCTTTAGCGAATCGAGACCCTGTTCAGGTCATGCAGGTGGCCGATGAGATTGGCGCCCGCAGCTTATCCTATACCCAGGCTCTCAAAGATATGGCATTGCTGTTCCATAGAATTTCTATGGTCCAAATGCTGCCTGCTTCTCTAAACCCGGAAGAACCGGACTCGGACGCTGTCAAATCTCTTGCTCAGGCTTTTGCACCCGATGAAGTTCAGCTCTACTATCAGATTGCTATCCATGCTAGAAACGAGATAAGTCTTGCTCCGGATGAATACTCTGGTTTCACAATGGCTTTAATGCGCATGATGGCATTTGCGCCTGCAGAAACCAAAATTCGAAAAGGGAGGCAAGCTGGAAAAGCTTCATTCCGTTTTCACCGGTTTCGAGTCTTTCCTTTTCGTGCCTAATCGCACGACAAGTTCAGGGTGTAACATCAGGGACGGTATCGATTTGAAAAGAACCATGATCATCGTGGTACTGGCACTGGTTCCCGCCTTGTTGTTCGGTATTTACAACGTGGGGTACCAACACTTCAAAGCCTTGGGAGTAGAATCCGGACTTTTCGAAATGTTCTTCTACGGGTTATGGAAAGTGTTGCCCATGATCATCGTTTCCTACGTGGTAGGACTGGCGATAGAATTTACCGCCGCGCAAATCAGAGGACACGAGATCAACGAGGGATTCCTCGTGTCGGGATTATTAATCCCGATGGTGATGCCGGTCAACGCACCCCTCTGGATGGTGGGAGTATCTACCGCCTTCGCCGTGATTATCGGTAAAGAGATTTTCGGTGGTACCGGTATGAATATCTGGAATCCCGCTTTATTAGCCCGTGCATTCTTCTTCTTCTCCTACCCTTCCATGATTTCGGGGGACAAGGTTTGGATTGCCGGAATGCCCGACGGATTCTCACAAGCTACCCCGCTGGCCGAAGCCTCTCAAGGCTTACCGGCGACCTATGACATGGCATCCATGTTCTGGGGATTGATTCCCGGTTCTATCGGTGAAACCTCCACATTCTGCATTTTACTGGGAGCAATCTTATTGATCGCGACAGGTATCGGCAGCTGGAAGATTATGCTTTCCACCTTTATCGGGGGATACTGTATGGCGTTGTTATTAAACTACACGTTACCGGAAACGAACCCGTACGCCGCAATCACCCCGATCGCGCACCTCATCATGGGTGGATTCGCGTTCGGAGCCGTGTTCATGGCAACCGACCCCGTGACTTCCGCTCAAACGGAAAAAGGAAAATGGATATACGGATTTATCCTCGGTGTGATGGCCATCCTGATTCGTACGCTGAACCCCGGTTACCCGGAAGGTATGATGCTCGCTATCCTGTTGATGAACACCTTTGCCCCGCTTATCGACTGGTTCGTGGTTCAAGGAAACATCAAACGCAGACTTAAAAGAGCCAAAACCGCACAATTGTAGATTTTAAATTTTAAATTGTAAATTTCACTCTAATCTTAAAATCTAAAATCTAAAATTTAAAATTAATAGAGATGAACAAACAAGGAAATACATATACCTTTATCTATTCCATCGTTTTGGTTGTCGTGGTGGCGGCTATATTGGCCGTGGTATCTCTTTCACTAAAACCACTGCAAGATGAGAATATAGAGAACGAGAAAAGACAGAATATACTGAGCTCGGTGAATGTCAATTCAACCCCGGAAACTTCAAAAGAGTTGTTCGACAAAATTATCAAAAGACAATTCATTCTGAATTACAAGGGAGAGGCCATCGAGGGAAATGCTTTTGAAGTTGACATTCCCGTGGAAGGAAAAAAACTTCAGAAAGCCATCAAGAATAGTCCGGAACTGCAAAAAGCGTTGAAAGACGGACGCATGATTACCGAAGTAATAAAAGACGATAAAGCATTGGCAGATATCAAATTCCCGGTATTTGTCGCTGACGTTGACGGAGCTATCAAATACATACTTCCGGTTTACGGGGCAGGACTTTGGGGTCCGGTATGGGGATATCTCTCCTTGAACGAGGACAAGAACACGGTTTACGGCGTGCTGTTCGACCACAAGGGAGAAACTCCCGGGTTAGGAGCCGAAATCACCCAACCGTTCTTTAAAGAGCAATTCAAGAACAAAACTATCTTCGACAACTCGAACTTAAAAGCAATTACCGTTAAAAAAGGCGGAAACGCAACTGGTAACCACGAGGTTGACGCCATCTCGGGAGGAACAATTACCTCCAAGGGGGTAGAAACGATGATTGCTGATTATTTAAAATGTTACGAACAATTCTTAAAACAAATACAATAATGAGCGATAAAGAAACATTATTTTCAGCCAAAAACCGGGGACTATTACTCGGTCCGTTGAGCAAAGACAACCCGGTACTCGTGCAGGTGTTGGGTATATGTTCCGCTCTCGCCGTAACGGCAAAACTGGAACCCGCCATCGTGATGGCTCTTTCGGTAACGGCTGTAACGGCATTCGCTAACGTGATACTTTCATTACTACGGAACACCATACCGACACGTATTCGTATTATAGTGCAATTGGTGGTTGTTGCCGCTTTGGTAATTATGGTAGACCAAGTATTGAAAGCGTTCGCTTACGAGGTTAGTAAACAACTATCTGTGTTCGTCGGTTTGATCATCACGAACTGTATTATCATGGGACGTATTGAAGCTTTCGCTCTAGGTAACAAACCGTGGCCATCCTTACTTGACGGTATCGGCAACGGGTTGGGGTACGGTCTGGTACTCGTGACAGTGGGTTTCTTCCGCGAATTGTTAGGTTCCGGAACTCTGTTCGGATTCAAAGTTATCCCGCAAATATTTTACGACTGGGGATACCAGAACAACGGGTTGATGATCCTTCCCCCGATGGCATTGGTGCTGGTAGGATTGATCATTTGGTTTCACCGTTCCAAGAACAAAGAGTTGATAGAACAGAAATAGTGAACTAAAAAGAAAAATAGAATATGGAAAATCTATTAAATATATTTGTCCGGTCTGTATTTATCGATAACATGATCTTCGCCTACTTCTTGGGTATGTGTTCATACCTTGCCGTATCGAAGACCGTGAAAACATCGTTCGGATTGGGTATTGCCGTTGTATTCGTGCTATTGATTACCGTTCCGGTAAACTACCTGCTCGATAATTTCGTGTTACAAAAAGGAGCTTTAGCGTGGTTATTGGGAGAACAAGCTGCCGCTAACATAGACTTGAGCTTCTTGAGTTTCATCATGTTTATCGCGGTCATCGCCGCTATCGTGCAATTGGTTGAAATGGTCGTGGAGAAATTCACTCCCGCGCTTTACAACCAATTGGGTATCTTCCTCCCGTTGATCGCGGTGAACTGTGCCATCATGGGTGCTTCCTTGTTCATGCAAGAGAGAGGATACGCGAATATCGGTGAGGCCACGGCATTCGGTTTAGGTTCAGGTATCGGTTGGTTGCTCGCTATCGTGGGTATCGCCGCCATACGCGAGAAACTGAAATATTCCAACATCCCCGCCCCGCTTAGAGGTATCGGTATTACCTTTATCGTGACCGGATTGATGGCTATTTCATTCATGAGTTTCTTGGGTATTAACCTGTAGTAATTTTAAATTGTAAATTTTAAATTGTAAATTTCAAGACTTACAATTTAAAATTTAAAATCAATAAATCTAAAATTAGTAAGATGATTTTATTAGCAATAAATACAACAATTGTCCTGTCGGGGATCGTGGTGTTTCTCATCGTGACACTGCTTCTCGTGGGTATGCTTTTGTTCGCGAAAGCTAAACTTACCCCCAAGGGAGAAGTGAAAGTCAGCATCAACCAAGGCGAAAAAGAATTAGTTACCGAGCCCGGCTCCACGCTTCTTGCCACACTTGGGAACAACAAGATATTCCTTCCCTCCGCTTGTGGTGGAAAAGGTTCTTGCGGTATGTGCCGTTGTCAGGTAGAATCAGGCGCGGGGTCTATACTCCCGACCGAAACAGGGTTCTTCTCGTACAAACAACAGCACGATAACTGGCGTCTGGCTTGTCAGGTAAAAGTGAAGGAAAACATCGAGATGAGCGTTCCGGAAGAAGTACTCGGTATCAAGAAATGGGAATGTGAAGTGGTTTCCAATAGAAATATTTCCACATTCTTGAAAGAATTTGTGGTAAAATTACCGGAAGGCGAAAACTTGAAATTCAAATCGGGTGGATATATACAAATTGACGTACCCGCCCTTGACGTGGATTTCAAAGACATGGATATTGACGAGAAATACAAGGCTGACTGGGAACGTATGAAGATGTTCGATCTGAAAATGCATAACCCGGAACCGACTTACCGCGCGTATTCCATGGCTAACTCTCCGGCAGAAGGCAACATTATCATGTTGAATATCCGTATCGCGACTCCCCCGTTTGATAAAGCTATCGGCGGATTTGCCAACGTGAACCCCGGTATCTGTTCTTCTTTTATCTTCACGCGTAAACCGGGAGATAAAGTAAACATTTCCGGTCCTTACGGGGAATTCTTCCTAAGAGATACCAACAACGAGATGATGTTCATCGGTGGTGGTGCCGGTATGGCTCCGATGCGTTCGCATATCTTCAACTTGTTCCACACGATGCACACGGATCGTAAAGTAAGTTTCTTCTACGGTGCCCGTGCCCTGCAAGAGGCTCCCTACGTGGATGAATTCAACAAGATTCAAGCAGAGAACCCTAACTTCCATTGGACGCTGGCTCTGGATAAACCGGACCCCGTGGCTGATGCAGCCGGAGTAGCTTACACGCCGGGATTCGTGCATCAGGTAATCTATGAAACCTACTTGAAAAACCACGAGAACCCGGAAGACATCGAGTATTATCTCTGCGGTCCCCCGATGATGATCGCGGCCGTAACCAAAATGTTGTACGATTTGGGTGTACCCGATGAAAACGTGATGTACGACAACTTCGGAGGATAAACCAAATTCCTTCAATCATAAAAAGAAAAACAGACCGGAATGTAAAGAGTCCGGTCTGTTTTTCTTTTCCCCTCTCCCACGCTTATCTCCCCTGTAGTTTCCTGAAATTGGTTTACTCGATTTGATATTCAATAAATTAAAAAATGT
>OGKG01001390.1_pt1 | contig 29223 bp, 28 predicted proteins | sample 1572201 | NCBI WGS metagenome assembly OGKG01 (sample SAMEA2582146, study PRJEB24529) | metagenome | biome: Human gut stool | place: China | collected 2011 | reverse complement strand
AACGATTCGGCGGCCGCGTTTGTACTCCTGTTGTCAAAATAATTCAAAATAGTTTGATAGTGATTCTCTATAGTTCTGGCCACGGTAGCGAAAGCCTTGAGCTTGGTTTCCTCGACTTTCCTGTACCACTGTGCCAGCTTGGTGTAAGCGACATCTTTCCACCTGGTTCTCCGGAAGATTTGTCCCAGTTTTAACGCGAGTTCATAGGCCTGTTTGATATCCGGGTAAAGCTTGAACAATATCCCCGCTCTCGTTTCCTGGGAAGGAGTCCACGAGGACGGTGTCTTGTACAACAAGTACCTGCTTCGTGCCAGGAGTTGTTTTAACGTGTCGCCATTTTCCAGCATGGCAGGTTTAAACTTGAGCCCGTTTTCTCTCGCGTGGAGTATCGCCTCGTTCTCGCTCTCTATCGCTTCCCAGCGATGTTGTACCCGCAAGTCCTGTACCGCCTCGTGAACTAGCTGGTGAACGTGAAAACGATCCGTCACCAGACGGGCGGCGGGAAAACATTCCCGGGCGATCTTTTCCATGCTTGGGGCCATGTCTAACGTGATCTCTTGCACCCGGTAACGAAGGCGGCGGGGAAGCTTCAATAGAACCGATGACACGTCTTCCGCGCGGGTACCTTTCACGATTGCCACGATGCTACCCTTACGACCGTGAGCCTGCTTGTTGGTGATGATCGTTCGAAGGTCCCCGGCAGCCGTTTCATCGATACTCAAGAACGGACCAACGTTACCGGGAAAAAGAAGCCAATCCTCGGCGTGAGACAGCTGAGCCCAGGAGCGAAAATCACTCCAGTGATTCTTGTATTGCTCTTGTAATTGATCTCCGGGCAAGTGATAGTGACGGGCCACGCTTTGAATGCTTACCGGGTGATTATCGATGTGTTCCTTTTAAAAAATCCGAGAACTCTCTCGATAAAGAACTCCCTCGGGCCACGAGATTCCAATCACGGGATATGACTTTGCCCGTTTCAACATGCTTCCAACGACGACGTTTGATCACCAGGTCAAAAACCTTTCCACGTGAAGGAAAATCATGAACAACTTGCTCGTCATGAAAACCGTGGCAAATATACTCCCCGGGTGGATAAGGGGAAGGTACTTCTTTTTTCTCTTCAAGGTAAACCCGGTAACCGATAGCGATTGCACTCACACGGGTTACTATAAAATAATCCAGCAAACCTGCTGGGAACATTAAAGATACAAGTTCTTCTAAAGCCGTCATGACATTTTACAGTTTAGAAAGCAAAAATAAAAGAAACGGGGGAAAATCTGTGTGTGAAAAATAACTTTCACACACAGATTTTCCACTTGAGCCTTCATTTCGAATCGCGCACGCATCGGATTGGTCCTGCTACTGATTTTACATAGTAGAAATAGAATTGGTATTCGAATATATGGAACAGGCTATGATCCTTATGGATATGTAAAATATTCACTCGGTTATCCGTGTCCGTGGTTGCATTATGATAGTTTCCGCAACTATTTGAACGAATGCCTCCTCCATCACCTACACGTGTTCCCTGTACCGGAAAATAAGATGTCGGACCGTCTTTCCATTGCTGCATATACATATTCATTCCATATCCGTCTGGAAACTTGTCGTCATAATTGATATCACTCATAGATCCCGGATTGAGTCCTGTATTTGTAAATTCGAGCCACAATTCACCCGAGGCAACCCTCCAGCCCGTGGGGCAGGGGTCGAAAATGGATTTTTCCGTTCCGTAGTTATCGTATATGTGTACATTATTATTTTGATTAATCGTGTAGCCCTTCATTCCCTCGGAGGCTGGTTCCAGTCCACCCCAAAGTTTATTGTCGCTTTCTCCTACCGGACACCAGTCTCCATTATTGAAATAGCTACTCTTTGTTTGTACATAAGATTCACCTCGTTTCACCTCGTTTGTTCCACAGATGAAAACCGTGGGGTTGGCTATGGCGTGTCTGATGGCTCCGGTTAGGGTATTTCCAATCACCGAATGGAACAGCTTGTTTTCATCGATATCGGATGTCTTGTGCACTTCAAGCTGGTTGGAGCTGTCATAGTGTATATCTGTATGTTCGTCATTATAATCCTGATATGCATTTGTAATATTGCGTAAAGGAGGGAACGGATCTTTTCGTCCCCATTGATACAACATACCGAAAGCCTGCGTCATTTCATTCGGATACCGATAAAGACCATTTCCTGTACCTTTTTGATTCTCCGCCAGCGCACCGAGGTTGCATGGCATAACGGCATAGCCTTGAACGCGTGGCTTCTCGGGATATATGCCGTTCTTGTCCCAATCGTATGTGTAATAAGTAACGGCTTTGCCGAGATTGTCCGGTTCATGGTCAGTAACCCAGATGTGCCAAGACCATATAATGTTTCCCTTGCTATTGTAAGCACCGATCAAGGCATTCCCTTTCTTTTGTGTTCTAACATAGATTTTCTGATGAATGTCGCCTGTGTTCTCACCGAGTTGCACCAGCGTTCCATTCGTATTATCACCGATGCAGTCTTTGGTTTGCCAGATAATGCCGACACGGGCTATTTTCAGGTTCTCGTCATGAGGGCTTAAATAGTCTGCAAAATTGTATCCGCCTCCTGTCTCTACACGGTAATAGGGTTCAAAAGAGAGGAAACCGTTGGGTTTTACAACAAAACAATTGGACGATGGATTGTTTTGGCCTTTTTCTCCTGTGATAGTCAACGTTATGCGGTAAACTTGATTACGTTGTATATTAAAATTATTAAGTGAGTTTCCCCCGGGATAAGCTACATAGAGATATCTTTCGCCACCGATTTCGGTGGTTATATCCACCACAAGCGCGTTGGAGGGGGCGGCATCAGACTTGTTACCACCCTGAGTTCCTGTTTCCCCTTGCAGGTTTTCCGGGACATAGAAAACAGCCCATTCCTTATCTTCATTCTTTTCCAAGTCCGAAGCGGCAAAGGCTATGGAGCTGAATGTTGTTCCATCAGGGAATGGAACCGCATTCATCGGCTCTTCCTGTCCATCACCGGCCAGTGTCTCCACCCGGCAAATATTGGGAATTTGTCTTACGTTGACATTGTTCAGTTCCATTCCTGCCTTCAGCATTTCTACTTTTACTTTGAGTTTGGCATACATACGTGTAACCGGTACCGTGACCGTAATACCTGTCGTTATCTCTACCTCCTCGCTTGCTCCGGCCATTGGGATCGACACCTTGTCTATCGACCGAGCCGGGAAAGCGGTAGGCAAGGTTTGCTTTTTCAGTTGTTCCAATTTTTTGAACGTTTGCCATGAAGCATCCGTGCCATCGTTAGCCCAGTTGTCATAGCCCGTGTTGGTTACGACATATACGATGGATGGAACTCCTGCTTTCAGATATACGGGCAGGTCTTGCAACATAGTTTGGTCATTGATGGTGTAGTAACGAGGCTTTATCAACAGTTCTTGTGTTGTTGCGTCATATTGGAATACCCAGATGTTGTGTATCTCTTTTTCTTCCGAAGTCTCCTTTTCGGGAATGCTGCTTGGTATGGATGCCCTTGTATTTGCTTTTGTCCCAATGACAAATGCATTGACGGACAAATTCAATACAGCTTCCGTCAGTTCGCCCTCATCAAGGACTGTTCCGTTTGTTTCACTTGCCTCCGGTTGAAGTTCGTCTATGCAACTACCCATTGTGATGGTTGCTAATAAGAGTACGAGTAAGAAGTAATGTTTCATATCAGTCAAAAGTATATTCGTTGTCATAAGCATATTTCCATTCCTGCACGTTCACCGAGAGTCTGTTGTCGCGGACAGTGATAGTGAAACGGTAAAGGTTATTGCGGGTGACGTTGAAACGCTGGGCATTGTCGTTATTATCTGTCTTTCCACTCTCGTCGTATCTTGCGAAATAGACTTTGTGCGGTTCGTCCTCACCGGTCTGGGCATCGAGTCTTGCTTCAATGCATGAGTATTTGTCGCCTGCGTCAATGTTTTGGTATTCGGGCAGGTAGGCAATCCATTTCTCGTATTTGTTTCCGTCAGTATCTATCCACCGGTTTGCGAAGTGAAAATTTTGTATTTTTTCTTCCGTGTCGTTGCTGTTCTCCACGAGGTGCAAGTCACTAACATAATCACTGTTCCACTCACCGCCGTGCTCGTAGTCCTCTTGCGAGAAAACGTCTTTCGGGGCACAGTATCCCTTTTTATTATAGCGACGGATTTTCACCTCGCTGAATGATAAGTCGAAATGTTCGTCCGTTTTGAGTATCACCTCCACCTTTGCCATGGCACGGAGCAAGGTGACAGGCTCGGGTAGCAATGTGGCCTCTCCGGGCTTGAACTCTATATTATCGTATTCGTGGACACCATAGAAAGGAATTAGCCGTTTCGGTTCCAACTCGAAAGAAGAAAAACTATCGAATTGTCCCCATCCGGCATCACAGATGTCCGCGAGTAACGTTTCTCCGGTCTTCATCATATCATCGCCATATTGCGGCCAGTTGGCAAGTACGACCATCTTGAAGTTTTCGTGATTGGTCAAAGAGGCGGGAGCCTTGCCAAGCACGCTGTAATCCCGGTAATCGCTTCCTTCGGTCACCACGAAACCGGACGGTTCAAAACGGGCGATGAACTTATTGTCTGAAGTGAAGAAATAAATCCTGTAGTTGTTGTTCTCTATGTCTATATAGTTTTCATAGGTATTGCCGACCTCGTAGCCTTCAGTGGCCTTTGGGCTTCTTGCGGGTAATCTGAGGCCGATGCTGAGAGCTGTTTCTTTATCGGGTATATCGAAGGTTTCCGTGTCATGGCTACACGAGGTGTTCCACAACCCAAGAAACATCAGAGTTCCCGTGATGATATGTTGTGCCACATTTTTCATTTGCATTCCTCCTATTACAATTCGCTGTTTTGCAGTACTACTTTCCAAGAGTTGATATAAATGTAGGCATCAAGCCAACGATCACCTTCATCGAGGAAAAACATCATGTCGTACACGTCCTGCCTGTCGAGATACTCTTGATCGCCCATATCCCGGTTATAGAAACCTTTCACGAGCAAGGCATAATCGATAAGGGGAATGGAAAAAACTGTTTTTCCTGTTTCCTTGTTGGTCACGGTGAGCCGTTTTTCCTGTCCTTTCACTAGGCGCGGCACGGTCAGTTCAGCTATGGTCGCACTGAAAGCGGTACGAGGTGCGGTCTGTGTTTCTTCGGTCTGGGAGTCCATGCCCGCTTCCCCGGAGTCGGTATGCCATGCGTAGAAAGTCACCGGCTCGTCGGGCAGCAGCGTGTTGTCCCAATCCATGCTTCCGTTAGTGCCGGTGATAGTGAAAACGAACTTGTCTTTGTCCACGGCTTCTCCCGAAAGGTGTTGTAATACCACTCGCACGTTGTTGGTGTTCTTCACCAGCGGTACGGTATAAGTGTACGTACCTTCGGTTTCACCGAACGTCTGTTCCGGCAGCCAGCCGTGGAACAAGCGATCGAGATCTTCGGTAACGAATGCCTTGTTCTCGGCATCGTGTTGCCTTTCAAGCGTGCAGGTCAGTTCTTTGCCGACGGTTGTTTCCGGTATCGAGAAAGAGCCTTTGTCGGTAGTACCACACCAAACAAGCAGGTCGTATTTGCCCGGTTCTACATCTACAGTCATGACATAGCCATCGGTTGCAAGGGCTTCTCCTTGTTCTGTACGTTGCCAAACCACTCTGCCGTCGGCAGCGAGCAGGTAAAGTGTCACTACGTTCACCTCGTGGGCAAAAGCATCGGCAAACTTCATGTTGTAATCGTAACGGAACTTCACACGGTAGTTTACCGAGCAATCACCCTCACCGTCATAGATTAAGCTGTTGCAGGCGTATAGCATCGAAGCGCAAGCGATGGCTGCCATCAACTTGCAGCTTGTTTTTCTTATGTAAGACTGTATATCCATTTGACTTATGTTGTTTTATTCTCTCTATAAGCGCTTTTCTAAAACCATTCCATGCGGGGAAAAACCTCATGGAATGGTTGTTTGTAAGATAAGGATTACTTCAAGCAAATTAAAGTTCCACGTTTTGGCTGACAATTTTCCAAGAGAGGATATTGATTTTCGCACCAATGTAATAAGTGTCACCGTCCGGATCGCCGGGAACGATTCTTTCGTCTTCGTCAAAAATACCTTTACCAATCTTTTCCAATTTGTCGATGGTAACTACATAGTGGTGATTGCGCACCACGCCGTATTTGGCTTCTGGAATAGTTCCGTTTGCCGCGATAGCGCCATTGTTGAGGTGTTCGATAGGAATATTGTAGTACATCAATCCGCCGTTGTAAGCAATGGTGCCCGCGGAAGCAGCAGCCAAATTATCGTTAAGACCGGTGATGCTTTGATTCGAGTAAGTGGTGCCGTCTTCTTCATATAACGGGGTTGCATTCTCATTCGTAAATACCACTTTCACTTTCCCGTCACCCACGTTCTCCAACTTCACATACTCTCTGCCAATTTGGGTATATTTAGTATCGCCTTTATCATCTTTGCCGTCTTCATACCACACGTTCAGTTGGTTCTTTGTCTTCAGTATGTTAAGCACGTATTCGAGAAAAGAGTCTTGTTTGAAAAGCACACCGTTGTAACGTACGAGGTCTAGTGCATTGCCGTTTGCATCGCAAACCTTGGCTTTCAACAAGATGCTCGTGACGGCAGAAGGAAAGTTGGTGGTAACGATGGTATTCGTGTTGGTGTTCTCGGCGCAATAGGCAGGGGCTTCCAATTCGATTAAGTCATTTTTCAAATCGACATAGTTCAGGTATTGGGAATTGGCAGGGATTCCCGCTGCATTTTCAGGATAGCCGGAAAAACCGTAGTTGAACGACTTGCTCCAATGGCTACGGTAGTCGGTCGGTCTGTTCCATGTAAAGCCCAAAGCATCATTCGTCCAAGTTACATCCATGTTCTTGACCATGTATGATTTCTTCGCCGTGGCATTCAATTTCCATCCGAGCAATTCCACGTAAAGGTCTTCCGAAGCGATATTACCGCTTCCGGCCGAGTTGTCTTCGCCTGCCACGGTGACTTTTATCGGGTAACGTCCGTTTGCATCCTTTGGGAGTTCTCCGGACACGTTCAAGGTTACTTTGGCTGCCAGACGCTCCACGTAGACAGTCATTGCGTTAGTAATGACATTCACGTCCGTTATCGGTTCAAGAGAGAAATTTTCCTCTTTAACTTCCGTCACGAAATATTTTGCCCGATTAGCTTCGGTGTAACTCGTGGTACTCATCGTAAAGTAATTGGTAGTGACGTCATTGGTGGTTGTCGGGTAATAAATGCCTTCCGCGTTATTGTCCGCGAGTGCCGTTTGCATTTCATCGAGCGTTTTCCCATACACGAAGTTATCCGGTTTGTTAAGCACCGTTACCATGTACTTGGGATACTCCTTTTTGTCCAGCCCTTGCAGCACAACAACATTGTTGCTTTTGAATTCAATGTTTTCGGCTGGGGTTGTCACTGAGGCGTTGCCATCCGTCCAAACATCGCCTTGCGTTACGAATACGCCGTCTGCATCATAAAAATAAAAGTAAACGTTTTTTACGGACTGTTCGTTTGTTCCGTATTCAAAGTCACCCTCTTGCGCCCTTGTAAGGGAGCTTGCGTCGGCGAGGCGGATATTGATGTACGCTTTATCGCTTGTGAAAACATTCGGCGTTTCATTTAGAATGAGTTCCGATTCATCGTTCGAGCATGCACACAATGCAGTACACGCGAACAGACCTAAAAATAATTTATTCATCTTCATAATGTGTATAATTTGATTTTATTAATGATATATTTTCTTGTTCGTATTTAGTGTTTACCATTTTCAAGCTGTTCAAGCGTGGTGCCGGCTTGCTCTAGTCCTAGTGATTTCGCCTCATTCAAGTAACGTCGGGCATTGTCGTAATCCTTTTGCCGGATGGCTAGTGCACCTCGGGCATAAACAGTTTCGGGTGAATTGCCCGCCTTGGCAAGGTAGCGCTTTGCGCCTGTGAGGTCGCCACGGCGCATGGCGGCATTGGCGGCGTTCAGGTTGGCAATGGAGTCATCCGGGAACATGCGCACCGCTGTCTCGAACACCTCGGCGAACTCATCCGTACCGGGTTCATACTCCTGTGCGGCAAGGTAAAACTCGTTCAGGCTCAGTTTCTGCGGTCGTTCACGCATGATTCTTTTTATCTCCTCCACGTCACTGTAACTGCGGATGGTATAGGATATGCGGTAGTCGGTGCGGCGCAACGCCGGATAACAATTCTGTAACAGGAAGCGGTATTCCGCCGGATAGTCATGTTTTATTTTCAGTTCTTTGGCATCCGGTTTCAAGTCGCTGTCTATCAAAGCTATGATTTCCGTGCGGTGTTCAAGGTTCGACCGTTCCACGTAGCGGCGCAATCCTGCCCAATCCTCTGGTTCGTGGTCGGTTATTATTACATCACCTTCAAACTGGTAGAGTTGCTGTATATGTTTCTTCAATGCGGCGGTACGTCCGATAGCCAACTCTTTATTATGCGCGTAAGGACTTTCGGGCGAAGCGTAACCTTTCAGCCATACCGAAGTGATGGTTATGTCTGCGTCGCTTCGCACGGAGTCTATCGATGACTGTATTTTCTCAAGTTCGGCGGCGTTGTGTCGATAGTTCGGATAAATCACCGTTTGATCTACCGGAAAGTCGATGAATGCCGAGCCTTCGAGTGAATCCCGTTTTTCGCTCTGCCCTTGCGGATGTACATATACCAGTTCGGGGAAAAACGCCTCTGTGTGTCGTCCGAGCGTACCATTTTGCTCTGCCAACAAAGTGTGGCAACACCCGTAGTCGCTGCGGCGAAGCAATAGCACGCAGCCGTTCATCCATTCGGCGTATGGTACCATGTTATGATATTCGATGGTATTGGGCTTCTCCGAGACCTTGTAGCTCTTTTCATCCTTACCCGACAGCATACTCTCGCCGTTGCGTATATAGAAGTAGTAACGGCGTCTGCCGTAGATCCCTACCGCTTGCAGGTCAAGCGAGTCGTTACCATTGACTAGCCATGGTGTAAGAAGCACAGCACGATTATTGTCCACGTCGAGTCCGGACAAATCCAAAAGCATATCTATGGTGATGTACTTGCCGTTACGTTCTATTCTAAGATTTTCCACGGAAACATCATCCACGATATCTTCTTTCCGCGTGTCGGTTCCGGTTTGCGCTTCCGTTACCACAACTATGCCCAAAAAGGCTGATAGGATACATAATGTCTTTTTCATTTTGCACACGATTAAAATACATAAACAAGATTAATAGCCGCTTTCGTCGGTCCCACGTAGTGGTGCGGCTTGTTCCTTTCTGTTCTTCTGCCGCACCCGGCACACTCGAAGCGGTCATAGCGTGTATAGGAATATCCAAAGCCAATTTCCGCCTCAAGATTCCAATGCCGTCCCAGTATCCACGTGTAACCATAAGCGATACCTGCACCGACGAACCAGCCCTGATAACGGGAATCCTTCAGTTTGCGGGCATCCGTGCCGAGGAAGTTGATTCTTCCGTCAAAACCTCCGATGTTATACTGTCCGCCATGAATGTGAGCACCCACAAAGTGCCCCGAGAACCGGTCGCAGAACCAGTATCTGACTTCAGGTTGAACAGCCCAGTGTTTCCAGTGCCGGTCGTGCGAGAGCGTCCACGCGTTGAACTGTCCCGTAACGTCCAAAGTCCATTTAGGCGCGAATCCGACCTCTATTCCAAAATTCGGGTTCAGGAAAGCGTCTGCCAGAACATTACTCTTGACAGCCACGTTCTGGGCTTTGACACCCTGCGTTATACCGGCGATGGCAACTACCAGCAGAACAAACATTCGTTTTATAATTCCATAGTTCATACTTTATTGTTATAGTTAATAATTCCATTGCAAACTTTACTGTCTGTCCTTGTATTAGGCTTAAGAGGGCAGTTGCAGTTTCCTTGCTTTCTTTTTTATTCTACACAAAGAAACGATGCGTTTGTTGTCGCGTAATGCCAAAACGTATAAATCATTATTGGTAAAATCGTAATGTTCATTATATGCAAACTGCAATTTTGTAACGGATATGTCAAATCATAAAAGTCAAACTCATTTTTTTAACGTACGGAATCATTATTAACAGTTATAATGCCTATAAGTACAGTAAATTAGATTATCTTTGTATATCACAATGCCGGAGTGTATATGGCTGTCTACCCAAGCAATTTTAGTCACCGGGAAAAACCGGCAGAAATATACATTCGAGAAGAATAATTTGAATTCGATTGACATGGGAGCATTTGTCACATATAGCAACTTGATAACCTATATTTTACCAATATTTTGTTCGGCCATATGTTCAGTCTTTACCTTATTACTGTTATTGAATTATCGTAATCTTGCCGAAAGGAAATTAAGGCGGGTAGTGAGTATTTATTGTATTCTGATAGCCGTATGGTGGTCATCCGTTTTGTGGCATGCTCTCTCTGGCGATTCGATATTCCTTCCGGTCGATATTCCTTTTGCCCTGTCATATATCTACATTCCCGTATTGTTCTATAACATTGTTTATTACTTGACCTATTTAGAGGACAAAAGAAATTTTCCCGTGCTGAATTACCTTTGGCCGGTACCCACGTTGGCAATAATCTTGATAGCGGCAGTCCGAGTATCGCCTCTCGGGGAAGAAATTTTTACCGGATTGTCATTGTTCGAGCGATATATGGAGTTTTTTATATTCAGCTCTTTACTGCGGTTTGTCATGGCGGTTGTCTATATCGTTCCGACCGTCCTGTTATTGTCGCGGTATTATAAACAGACTGTACTTCAAAAGACCGACACGGATCGAAAATATCTCAGTATAAAATCGTCGCGTTGGCTCATCGTGTTTTTCATACTTTCCATCGCGATATTGCTGATCGCGTTTTTGCCTATGTTGGTCGGCACAAGCCAATGGCTTATCCGGCTGAATGCGTTATGCATTATGGCACAGGAAATATTGCTTGTATACCAAGTTATCCGTAGACAATATCTCTCTTACAAAACATTCGATTTGTTTTCGACCAACGAAAAGAAAACAGGAAACAACGGTTTGAGTGCCAAACAGCGCCTTGCGCCGGACAACGCACGCGGACAATTGAACAAGAGGGTATTCGAAAACTATTTGTCTCAACAAAAACCATATCTTGATCCTGATTTCAAACTGATTGATATGGCTGAGGTGATGGGGGTAAACCGTACTATCATGTCCAATTTTATCAATCAAACTTATGGCATGAATTTCAGGCGTTACTTGAACCAGTGGCGAATCAAGGAGTACCAGATTTTGATAGAGCAGCCTTCGAACGAACGTAAAAATCCGTATCAGGTAATGGTCATGGCGGGATTCAAAGACTCCAGACATTTTCAGCGTGCGCTCCAATTGGAGAATACATATAAAGAACAATCTGACCAAGAACCATAAATAAATAGAAAGGATGAATCAAGATATCGGACGTGCAATAGTTTTTTCAATACCCGTGGTAAGCGCTGCGGTCAGCTTGATCATGATTTTGCTCGACATAACCCGCTCTTCCAATACGGTCAACCGGAAGATACATTACAGCATACTCACTGTATACTGTCTGATCATGCTGTACTGGAGCGGACTGGTTATGCATTCCATTGCCCGTGACGCTTTCATAGCATACCTGCCTGTTTTCTTTTCCTCGTTCAGCTTTATTCCCATATTCTTGTACTTGATCACCTATATTATTACGGGAACAGGCGAACGGAAACGTTTCCCCGCGTATCATTTCATCCTTCCGTCGTGTTTGACCGTCACTATCTACGTGGTAGCCTTTATGGTGCCGTTCCGGCAACGATGGACAGCTATTTATGATAGCGATACAAGTTTGACAACCGCGATCATCGACATCACGTTTGTCGTCTGTATTGTGCTGAGCGTTTTATACTCCGGGTTGAGCTTGCTCCGCATAAAGTCGTATAAACGTCAGGTAACCGATTATTCCGCTGATATCTACCGGATGTCGTTGGATTGGTTGTCCTTTATTATCCTTTTTAGAGTCGTGCTGCAAACCTTGCCGATAGCCGGATTAATATTGGGCATCGAATTATTCAATAAGGTGGGGGGAATCTGGGCATTTACAACATTGCCGGCGGTCTTTACCCATATCGTGCTGTGCCTGAATATCCTTTCGGAGAATTACGTGATTATCGAACCTATTACCGCCAAAGAAAAGGAAATGACCGCTTCGGGAAATTATGCGCAACTGGGGCGGCAGCGGGTAGAGGAGTATTTGGAGAATAAGAAGCCTTATCTAAATCCGGAATTCAAAATAACCGACATGGCCAAAGACCTTATTTCCAACAGGACATATATATCGGCTTTCATCAACCGAGAATATGGCATGAATTTCAACCGTTTCGTCAATAATTACCGGCTGAAGGAAGTAGAAAGATTACAGTCGGAGGCCGTACAAAGAAAGCAAAAAATATCTTCGTTGGATATTGTTATCCATGCCGGGTTCAGTAATTACCGCAGTTATTTCCGGGCTAAGAAAATGGTGAAAAACGATGCCATTCCCATAGAATAAAATGTAGTTAGATTTTCAGTAACGGTAGCTGATTCAGCATATTTTTGATTTTGATCGCGATACGCGGCATAGGTTCTGCCACGGTAAGGCCGACCAAATCGTATTCGGCGGCGATATCGTTTATTACCCGGACGACTTCCTTTATTTTCATTCCGTTAGGTTCTACTCCCACGCCCGCGATGATTTCAGCGGGATCCAGTACATCCAGATCGAAGTGGATGACTACTTTAGATACTCCGGTTGCTTTCAGCCATTCCATGATCGCGAGGCTGTTATCTGCCACTTCACCGGGGGAGAGTCCTTTTATTCCCAGTTCCTTTTGCCGTTCCTGCATACCTTTATCCCATGAACGAACGCCGACGATCAACGCTTTCGAGGTGTCAAATTTACCGGGCAATGTACCGATGATTTCCTCGTCGCCCATTCCGAGGCAGGCCGTCAGCGCCATGGCGTGATAACCTTTGTATTCGTCATAGGGTAAGTTTACATCCGGGTGTGCGTCAATCCAGACGACGGCAACATCATCGGGATATTTTCCCGCTAAATACGTGAACGGAACTACGCTTACCGAACATTCTCCGCCAAGAGTCACGATCCTGTCGGGATTATTTTCACGTACCTTTTCGAGGGCGGCTTTGGTCTGTTTCAATATGATTTGTCGGGCACTGATGCCTTTCTCTACTTCCCGGTCGTTGATATCCTGCGAGATCGGTACTTCCACGGTCTTTTGAGAACTCTCGGGTGCTAACAGGTTCAATAACCGTGCGCCCAGATAATACCCTCTTGAAGCATCCTCCGCGGGAATGTCGGGCATCCAACGGTCAACAATTCCACCTTGCCATTGGGGATAGATTAAACGGAGTGTAGATGTTTTGCTTTTCATATTCTGACTATTAGTTACGGAGATAATTCCGACGAGTGATACTGCTGATAATAAAAGTTTTCTCATGTGCTTTATCTTTTGAAACAAAGATAGAGGGTTGCCGATTATTTGACAAGTACTGCTGAATTATTCATGTACTGATAAATTTACCCGTATACAACAAATGAATGTATATATATTATTTATTCGTTATAGATGATTATTTTTGTGGTAAAAAGAAATTATGTACGAGAGAAAAATACCTTTTGATATCGACTGCGGGATAAAAATAGCCATGGAAGTCATGGGAGGAAAGTGGAAAAGCTGTATTATTATAGAATTGGACAAGGGAGCCAAACGTCCCAGCGAATTGCATCGGTTGTTCCCGGATGCCAATCCCTGCGTGATTAATCAACAATTGAAGGAACTTGAAAAGTACGGCATTATCGAGAAGAAAATATATGCCGTACTTCCGCCTCATTCCGAATATTCGCTCACGTCGACGGGCAAAACACTTATCCCTGTCATTGACAAGCTGGAAGAATGGGGGGATTTTTTCCGCCCGACGATGAAAAAGATTCTTGAGGCAGAGGGGGGCTTCTAATTCGCGAAACTTGTGTCGGGGAGCGAAGCGGGTGCCGTGCACGAGCGGGAAGCCCGATTATAAAGCTCTTCGCAATGAAAATGAACACAAAGCCATAGCCCATGCAAGTTTGGCTTTCGGTTTAATGAAAACGTTGCATTTCCTCTGTGCCGGCTCCTGTACCTTTATACTTGTTTTCCTTGTGGTTGAACCGGTAACTTACGGTCAATTTGATTTGGCGCGTATTGTCTTTGACAGCCCGATATTCCGAAGTTTTTCCGTCATAGAAATAAGAGGCATCTCGCATGGTATGGAATAGATCGTTGCCTTCGAGCAGAATATTCCATTTGCCTCCTGCAAACTCTTTGTTGAAACTGGCATTCATATACCAAGAAGATTTCATCTTTCTGTTCTGAATATAACCGTCGCTGTCCCAACCACCGTCGATACGAAGTAAAAAAACTGTCGGCAGTGTAATGGCATTTTCCCAGCTCAGATGGAAGAGCGTTCCGTCCATGTTTTTCGGCTTGCCCAGATATTCGATGTCTAACCATTGTGTGTTGCCGGCGACCGACCACTTGGGCTGCCATACCCCGAAAGTAGGGGCATAGGCGGCTGAAAAAAACAACTCGTCGCGCGATTTTTCGTTTCGGAATTTATTGACGGTAATCTTCGGATCGGCGTCCAACTGCTCGAATGCGAAAAAAATATCATCCTTGTAGTGGTTGTAGCCGACCAGAACTTGCAGGTTGTTTCGCCAGATTGCTCCGAAATTTACGGAATTGATATAGGTGGGTTGCAGATCGGGAGTTCCGCTCAGATACGTGAGTCGGTTGCCGTAACTTACCGCACTGTTTAGCATTTCGTACATGGGACGTATCGTCTGAATACGATAGTCCAGCGAAAACTGTGTCTTGCCGACGGCGGCATTCAGCGAGACGGAAGGGAAGAAATTGTCGTAAAACTTGCTCCGGTCGGCTTGAAACAGCCCGTTCTCATAAAAATCATACGTCACATGTTCATAGCGGAACCCCGCATTAACGTTTACCGGTCCGAAAGCCGCTTCGTAGCCCGTGAATACGGCCACGTTTCCGTCGGTTATCTTATCGTCGGAAGCTGTGATGATTTCTTCGAATCCGCTCGACTGCGACCGTCTGTACGTGTCGGTATATTCCGAACCCAGCGACAGCTTTCCTTTCCACACGGGATAGGAAAGCACGAGCTTTCCTGCAAACAGGCGGTTGGTGTAGTTGTCGCTCGTTCCTAAGAGATAATCCTCGTGGTTCAGGCTTCGGTCTGCCACCTCGCTGCTCCCGCTGCCGTCGCCCAGCAAAGCATCGGCATTGAAATCGATAGTCAACTTGCCGACCTCTCCTGCATAGTAAGCATTGACGTGATGGGTCGACGATTTTTGCATTGCAGTTTCCGATGTATTCCAACTGTCAAATGGGCGGTCATCGATAAATACGTCCGTCAGATTCCGGTTGGCGGTTTTATAGCGTGGCATCGAGGTCAGTTCGTACATGCCTCCGAGCGAGTGGCGGGAGTTGATTTCATAATTGGTCCCTATCTGTCCGAAATAACCTTGATTAGAGCCTTTGTCTTCCGATGTAGCAGCCTGTGTCCATCGTTCATCAACACGAGTTTCGATGTCGGTGACAGCCGTTTGGTGAGGATGTGTCAGGTCGTAACGGAACGAACCGAAAAGCGAAAGGCCGCCTTGTCGGTAATTCATGTCTAATTGTTGGGACGTGTTGAATTTATCGGCATAATCGACCTCCGAACTGACGCTTATCCCGAAACCATCATCCGAATTTTTCTTTGTCTTGATTTTCAATACCGCTCCAACAGAAGCATCGTATTCCGGCCCCGGATTGGTAATGAGCTGTATATTTTGAATAGCGTCCGACCGAAGTCTTTCGAGTTCCGATTGGTCGCGCACCATGCGGTTGTTGATATAAACGACGGGAGCGCCTTTGCCGATGACCTCGAATGTACCATCGATTTTTTTGCGGATGCCCGCCAGATGTCCGATTACGTCTTTTGCGGTTCCGGCCTTGCCGAGCACATTGTTTTCCACTTGCGTGGAGATACCTCCCGCAATAGCCTTGTATTTTGGGCGGTATCCGGTCACGATCACATCGCCCAATTCCAAAACATCCGGCTTCAAGACGATCGTTCCCAAATCGCACGGAGCGGATTCGAGCGTGCGGGTTTGAAATCCAATGAACGATATTTGCACCATATATGTTCCCGAATCGGCAGCTTTCAATGAAAAACGACCGTCTTCTCCGGTGATTCCTCCTTGAATCACTGAGGAATCGGTTTTATGGTACAGGGCAACGGTTGCATAGCCGACGGGAACGGCTTGTTCGTCTACAACCTTGCCCGTAAATACTTGGGCAGAAGCACCCAATGATAAGAACAGCATCCCTACGGACAACCAAATGCGGATTGTTTTTTTTCTTGGTTTCATAATTGTTGTATTTAAATTGTTTATAGACCATTTGGTCTAATTGTCCCTATGTGAATTTCCGCCGAATACAATTCGACGAGTCTACGATAGGATGATTTTAATATGTATTATTGCGTTATCAGCGCATAAAGACTTTCCCAGTCGCGTTTGATATATTTCAAAGTGTCTATGTTGCAAAGGCTTTTCAATTGTTTGGAACTTACGCCTTCATATACGTCCATAAACAATGCAACGATTTCTTCGTCGGGTAAGTTGGTCGCTATCTCACCACGCTCCCGGCCGACTGCAAGAGCTTTTCCCCATGCCTCGCGCTCCCGCTGTTCCTGATCCGAAATCATCTTTCCCAGTGCCGGTATGCGCATGGAGGCTTGTCCAATCAATATCTGCACTTTGAATTTTTCGCCCAGTCCCGACATTTTGCGGGCTGCTTTTTCACGTACATGGAATAGGGAATCGATAAAACTTCGCACCGACTCGTAAGACAAACGGCTGTGATTGATCGTCATATAGTTCACGATCAAGTATCTGGCCGATTCCTCGAACACAGTCTCCTTGTTCTTGAAGTGATAATAGAAAGTGCCTTTGGCCTGCCCCGAAGCATCCAGAATATCCTGCATGGTGATTTCCCGATACCCCTTTTGGAGGAACAGGCGCAAGGCGGCAAGGAGAATAATATTTTTCGTATCGTTCATATTAAAAAGTGATATAATCTTTATTAGACTGTTTGGTCTACAAAAATAGAGCGTTTATTTTTATTTTCAAAATAATCGGGCTATTTTTTTGAGAAACAAGAAATTCACCTGCACATTTTTTTGTGAGCAGGTTTATTTCTTGTTTACTCAATATGTGTCTTCCTGAAGTAGGTTTACTAATTGTGAGAGTAAACTTTTTCAGGATAATATAGATTCGTGTTTGTAACTCTTGTTTATACTTTTGATTTATTTCCCTGAAAGTAGATGGAGGAAGTTCGACATTCTCGTTATATTGGGCGATTGTCGAAATGGAATGGTGAGAAGATTGAACTTTTTCCTCTTGCGTTCAAGCTAAAATAAGTTAAATAATAAGTATATATTGTATATATACATTATAGTTGATTTATAGCATCTCCTATTCAACTCCTATTCAACTCCTATTCATCTCCTATTTTAAAGGTATAGAAATAGAAATTTAATTGTAATTAAATAAAATTTGATAATGGCAAAATATATGGAATATTTATTATTAATTCTTGTTAGATAACTGAATAGGGCAGTAATTTATCACGAACAGAGGAGGAAAACAGTGAAAGGTATTTTGATACCCTGTTTCGTGCAGGTTAGATACCGTTTTTAGGTCGTTGTGTGAAGATTCACAATAGAAGTGCAATCTTCTGGTTGTAATAGCTTTTTAAGTTCTTCCATATCAGGCAGGGCATTTCTTAATCGTTCAGGCATATCTGATGCTGTCTTGTATGTCGCAACTTCCATAGATTTGTCATAATCCTTAACGGCATACTTCACATACGCTTTATCTGCGCTCTTGCATAAAACAATACCAATCGAAGGATTTTCATTTGGTTTGCGGACAAAATTGTCAAGTACACGAAGATATATATTCAGTTGTCCCAAGTATGCCGTTTTGAATGCTCCTGTCTTCAATTCTATTGCAACTAGTGAGGATAATTCACGATTAAAGAAAAGCAAGTCTATTATATGAGTATGCCCTAATGCCTTCAACACGGAACTGATTTCCAATGAATGTAAAATCCCTGCCAAATGTCATAGTGAGATTCTTGATATTCTGCATAATCTTGTTTTTTCATAAAATGTCCGCATGTTTTTCAAATTGCGTTCAGAAAAGCCTCTAAGTCCGGGTAATTCCATCTGCAACTTGTTACTGAAATGCTATTCGTGTTCCCGGGTGAAGCGAAAGATCTCTTGCCAACAGTGACTTTTAGGAGATCTTTCGCTTTGCTCCCGGGGTACAAACGGGACTTTCGGGGCAACCTCTTGAAGCCGAGATCAGCGATTCTCTTTCCGCTTCTTTACCTCGTCCACGAGTTTTGAAAAGGTTTTGTCTTTTTTACGCTTTTCGTGCTCGGAAGTAGAGAAATGCCATGCTTCTCGCCGGAGTTTCATGTAGCTTTTGTATACCTCGATATCTAATATACCGTTGTTTATTGCTTCCAGAACTGCACAGCCGGGTTCATTCGTGTGCGTGCAATCCTTGAAACGACACGATTCGGCATAGTCCGAAATGTCCAGCATTTCCGCTAAAGAATCGGGATTGTCAATTGCCAACCCGAATTCCCGAACACCGGGTGTGTCAATCAGTATGCCCGAGCCGTCCAACAATAGCATTTCGCGGCGTGTGGACGTGTGGCGTCCTTTTCCGGTGGATTGGCTTACGTCGGACGTGAGCAATACCGATTTCTCGCTAAGGGCGTTAATCAAGGAACTTTTCCCGACTCCCGAAGAGCCGACAAATACCACTGTTTCGCCTTCTTTTATGGATTCCCGTAACCGGAGTATAGTTTCGGGATGATGAATGCTCGTGAAAAATACGGGCATCCGGCAGGCGCTGTGTTTCAACGCTTCTTCCACTTCCCGTCTGTCAAAACCTAAATCGGCTTTGTTGAGTACCAGCACGGGTTTGATGTTTTCTTCCAGTATTTGAATCATGAAGCGTTCAACCCTGCGGAGGTTGAAGTTACCGTCAAGACTCTGCACGATAAATGCCTTGTCAACATGTGCGGCAATGGCTTGTTTGTCGGCGACTGTCCCGACTTTCTTGCGATACAGTGTTCGCTCGCGGGGTAACATATCGACGATTATTCCTTTGTTTTCATCGAATGGTTGGAAAATTACCCAATCACCCGTGCAAGGCAGTTCAAAGTCCGATTTGCCGAACATCATGTTTCCCGTTAGTTCACATTGAAATATCCCGTTTTCGGAAATCACTTCATAACAAGTGCGGTGTACGATAGCCACTCGCCCTCGTGGCAGAGTGGCGTAAGTATTTAGATTATTCATTGTTTTATTTTTTTCGCGATGTAAAATACATAACCGTAGAATTCTTTATACTTGCGGTATAGTTCCTCTTCGTGGTGCGAGGAGGTGATGAGTTCTTCGGCGGTTTTATTTCCCGGGTATTTGGCCGTGAATTTTTCTCTTGCTTTTACCAGTGGGGCATAATAATGATCTGTCCAGCAAGTTGTAGGCAGAATGAAGGAAGCGACGAGAAGATACCCTGCTTTCTGTATTCGGGCTACTTGATGGGGAATCGTGTCTATCTCCGGGTAGGCTTCCATCCAGAAATCATGAATTTCTGCGGGGCGTTCTTCGGTAAACCATGCGCTTTCGGAAACGGCGATGTATCCCCCTGTTTTCAAATATTTGCGCCACTCGTTCAGTCCTCGTTCAAACCCGATGTTATAGATAGCTCCTTCCGACCAGATTAAGTCCAGTTCTTCCTCTCCGAAAGGAAGGTTGTCCATCGAACCGACGATTCCTTTTACTCGATGCTGAAGATTCAATTCCCCAGCGTTGTGGTTGAACCGGTCAATGAATCCCGGGAAAAAGTCAAGACCTGTAATGTGTCCCGGGGCGTGCTGAGCCAATACCATTGTCTGACCACCCGTGCCGCAACCCAAATCGGCGATTCGGGATTGGTCGGAAAGATTGTCTATAAAGCCCAGCGCTTTAAGGGTTGCTTCGGGACTTCCGGGTCCTTGACGTTCTGTACTTAGGAAATATTCGCAGATTAAATTGAAATCGAATTCGTGAATTGTTTTATTTTCGTTACTCATTTTCTTAACGTATACGGTATACAAGCGAAAGCATAATTAATGCTGTCATTATTGTATACAGGTTAAAAACTTAATTAATACAATAGATAATATACTCGAATGGAATTACTCGAGAATAAACGAAGGGGACAACCTGTACGGGAAATACAGATTGTTTACAATACCAAATCCGAAATAATAAATAAACTATTAAACATCAAATAATTTTTAGTGTTACAAATGTACGCGGAATTTAGGTTCATTGCAAGTTAAAACTGTAATAAAATGGAAATATAACGCGGAAACGAGTGTTTCGCCCGTGCTGGGGAAGGGGTGTCGGGATTGTGACCGGATTTGAAGAGAGGCGTTAAAATAACGTGGGGTCGCTTCGCAGGCTTTTCATTTCCCGCTCTTTTATCACGTCGTCTTCCAGAACGTGTCCGACGAGCTTGGGCGAATGTTTGTCGTGCCGTTCCGTGTTGCGTGACAGTTTCCCTTTGCCCGTGTTGGCGTAACAGTATATGCAACCGTTGAGGCAGGAGTCATACGTGCCGATGTCGATGCTCTCGATACATTGGCATATATCCCGTTGATTCTTGTCCTTTCTTGCCGTGATCGGGTAACCGATAATCCTTTCTATCAGTTCTTTGTCGATGCACATTCCGGCGGGAATGCCCATGTCCCGAAGATCGACTTTCACGGTACACGTGTCGAGGTGTATCGTGTCGGGGATTGTCTGCACGAAAGAGGCTGCCATTTCCCGGATTTCTTCCATGGATAGGGGGTGAATGTCATGTCGCGTGACGGCTTGCCGGACGTGGGTGTAGTGATCGATAAAGCCGAGCATGCATCTTTCCGTGTGGTCTTTCAGTCGCGAGGCGATAGATGCGAATGCTTCTTCGTGGAATCGCGTGTTATACTTGGAGTTCGTCAATATGGGATCGTACCGCCATATCACTTTTTCTTTGCCGATCTTTTCGGCAAGGCGTTTGAATGTGTCGATTCTCCGTTCCAAGGTGGGAAGGTTTCCTTCAATCTCTTTCCCGTAAGGGTTGAGCGTGAATTGGAAATAATACTTGAAATCCTTTAAGGCGTCCAGTTTATCGAGCATCGGGGCGGCATTCTTCGTCCAGAAAACCATACAGTCGACGACATCCGGCGTGAGCCGTACTTGGCTGATCTGTTTCGGGTTAAAAGGGTTTGGAACGAGTATGTACCCTTCCTTTACTCGGTTGACGAACCATTCCGAGTAAAAAGAGGGGATGTCTGTTCTTCTGCTGGCACTGATGATCATATAGTAAAATTACTATTTTTCATCGGGTGGTGCAATCTTTCCGGTATAAATAATCTAAAAAGGTCTTTCGGGATTACTTCTTCACGGCGGACACGAGCAGCATCATGGGGCGGCGCAATTCGTCACGCATTTCCGGTATGCTATCCAAAAGGACTTCGTCCGGTTCCGGTTCGACAAGTCCCGTGATTATGAAACCGTTTTGAATCAGTCCATTCACGTATGTTGTTAGAGTTTTGTGGTATTTGACGACTTCTTCGCCAAGGAAAATTGCTTCTCGTTTCCCTTCCGTGAAATAGCGGTCTACCGGCCAGTGAAGTTTGTTCCTCTCTTGGTCGTGGTACCAATCCTGACTTCCGTGGGCGGTGAACACGGGGTGTTCGACGGAGAACACGAATGTGCCGCCGGGGATAAGGCAACGGTGTACTTTTTCGCAAATATCCTGAAAGGATTCCAGATAATGGAACGCGAGGGAACTGATAACGATGTCGTGGGTCTCAGGAGGGTAATCGTAATCCTCGATAGCCACGCGGCGGTACTCGACACGAGGGGAGTTGTTCCGTTCGCGGGCTTCTTCCAGCATTTTTTCCGAGAGGTCGATGCCGAGTACATGGGATGCCCCGTGTTCAACGGCGTATCGGCAATGCCACCCGAAACCGCATCCGAGGTCTAATACCCGTTTCCCCTTGAAATCGGGTAACATTTTTTGCAGTGCGTGCCATTCTCCGGCGCCTTTCAGTCCGTACACGGAACGGGACATTTGGCTGTATTGATTGAAGAATTTGTCGTTGTCGTATTTGTTTTCTTTCATGCTTACCGGATGAAATTAGTCATGATCTTTTTCTCCCCTTCGGGTGGAGTGAGCGTGTCTTTCGTCTGCTCTCTCATTTTCATCAACCAAGCCATATTTCTCCCTAGTGTCCGCATGATTTGTAGCCCTTCGTTGTCTTGAATGACTTCTCCGGCTTTCAACCCGTGGATAATATTCCAGTAATTGGAGGTCGGCACGAGCATTTCGGAATACGTGAGGTAATGATTCAGCCCGTCCAGCGTGGCAGAACCGCCCGAACGGCGAACGGCAACGATGGCAGCCCCTACTTTATGGCGGAACCAATTACCGTTTGCCCCGGCAACGTAAAAGGCGCGGTCGAGGAAGCATTTCATTGTTCCGGCGATACCAGAATAATGAACGGGAGAACCGAGAATCAGCCCGTCGACATCTTTTATCTTTTGTAGCAAGTCGTTGAGCGTGTCCGTGGTAATGACGCATCGTTCGTTATGATTCTTGAAGCACATATTGCATCCCATGCAACCGTGTATCTTCTGGCTTCCGACTTGAAGTATTTCAAATTCGATGTTTTCTTTCTTTAGTTCCTCCCCGATGACTTTCAGGGCTTGAAACGTGTTGCCTTGCGGGTGCGGACTCCCGTTAATTGCGATTACTTTCATTTGTTCGTGTTTTTGTTGTTCGTGAGTCTTTTTACGTGTGTTGTCGGTAAATGTTGGGTTATTCTCTGCCTCCCGAGGCATATTCGCCCGGGCATATATCCATGACTTCCCGTTCGGGTTGGATTAATGCCGATTCATGTTGGCATTTCCATCGGATTTCAGCATCCATTTTTTGCTCGTTGAGTCCGGCTATCGTTTCATCGTCTTGGATCGGGTTGTTTTTGGTAAAGATGTAAGCGGCCACGTTATAGGCGTGGTCTACCACGGCATTGGGGTCAAGTTCATGGAAATGGTATTGAACGTCGGGAAGACCGATGGCATACAAGCCGAGCGAGTCGACCAACATATCGTTTGTTCCCTGAATGTTGAAGAACCGGACATTTATCCCGAAATGGAGAAACCGACACTCTTCGTTCCACGGGTTATCCAGCACTTGTTCCCGGGTGAGTAGTTTGCCGCTTGAAGGAACCCATACGGCGATACAATCCGGAAATAGTTCAAGCGTTGTTTCTAGCCAGCCTGTCAATAGTTCGCAGCGTTCTTTATATTCCAGCCCCGAGGCGAGGAAGTCAGAAAGCATGAGTTTGTATTTGCAGGTCGCCAGTATTTCTTCGTTGTTCGGGCAATCCCATAATTGACTGCGTTGCATCTGGTCGATCGTGCCTGCGTCGAAATTTTCAAAGTCGGACATGAGTACTTGCGCGGGTACTTTCTGATTGTCCTTGTATTCTACAAGGAATTTCCACACGGCGAAAGTCGATAATGATTCTTTCACGTCTGCCACGATGTCTGTTTTCCCGAAGCGGGCATTTAAAGCTTCTTGTATTACTTTGCCTTGCGGACGATTTTCCCTCTCCTTGAATAACAGATGGATTTGGAATATGTGCTGAAATTCTCCTTTTGTATCTAAATTTTGTTTGAACACTTCGTTCTTGTTTTCTGCCGTACTCATATATCGTGAATGTTTGTCAATACTTGTTTGACAAACATACATCTTTTTGCGGAAGATTCATAGTTTTTGTCGCTTTAGTCGTTCAACAACTCTTTGTATAGTTCGTACAGGTTGTCCCGCAGGTAGAGTACGGCGTATCTTTTTCGGGATATGAGAGTGTTGACCGGGATTCCGGTCGACGCGGAGATTTCTTTAAAGGAAAAGCCTTGTAGTTCGGTTAGTTCGAATACGGTGCGTTGTTCCTCGGGGAGTTCCGCCAAAGCCTTGTCCAGTTCCTCCCACACGAGGGCGCGGGTGTATTCTTTCTCGGGAGAGGTATCCGAATTGAACAGGTATTCGGATACCTCTTTTAATAGTAAGTGTTCTTCGTATTCCCCGTCTGGGGTTGTCAGTTTTTCTTCCTTGTATTTTCGGCTCCTGTCGATGATTAGGTTGCGGGTGACGGAGTACAGCCACGACGAAATCTGCTCGATGGGATGAGCCACGGGGTCTGTTTGAAGGAGTTTGTAGAACACGTCCTGCAAGATATCTTCTCGGTCTTCTTTGCCGGAAACCCGTTTGGCTATGAAACCTTTTAGTTGCGACTGGTGTTTCTTGAAGATTGTCGATATGTCCATTTGGGAAAAGGGTATATATCTGTTCAAACTTGTTCTTGCCCGCCGGTTTGTTCTTTTTTGCCGAAAAAGCGGTCATTGAATAATTCATGATGTTCCTCGAAACGTTGACGGATGAAATCCTTGCGTTCTTCCGGTGACATGTTTTTGAATTTTTCCCGGAAAAGATGAGGATGCTCGCCGTGCGGCATCCCGAATCCGTGGTGCCCGAAACCGTGACGACCGAAGCCCCCGAAAAATAGCCTGCTCAGGATGAAGAGTCCGAGGGCTTGCCAGTAGCTGATGGCAGACCAACCAATGATAGAGGGAATCAGCCAGTTCCACAGCAGCATGATGATGGCCGGAATAGCGGCGAGGGCAAAGAGCATAAACAGCACGTGTAAGCCTTTTCTGTGTTTATTGTTTTTCATGGTATTCGATTTAATAGGTTGTATAAATGTAATATATTTTCGTGAAGTCCTGTAAAAAGTGGACGGATAAAGTGAGTAGGGCGATGACGCCAAGCGTGACGATAAACGGTATCACCGCCCTTACTTCCCGGATTATTACTTTATTATGGTTTCTCATGTTCGTTTCTTTTTTTATAGTTACTCTCGGATTGCAATCCTTTCTATTGTTATAGACGAACGAGAGGAAAGAATATTTTAAAATAAGTCATCTTTTTTTCGTGAAAGGTGTAAAATCTCTTGTAATGTACTATTTTTACACGTGTAAATACGAGATGAGATGAAATACGAATTGAATGATAAACCGGGGCTGTTGCCCATGTTGATGTACGGGTTGCAATGGTGGATCGTTTCCCTGCCTTGCGTGGTGATCATGGGAATTATCGTTTCGAAGCTGCATTACACGGACGTGGCGGAACAGACTTTCTACCTGCAAAAGTTGTTCGGGATCATGGGCGTGGCGATGGTCGTGCAAGTGTTGTGGGGGCATCGGTTGCCGTTGGTTATCGGTCCGGCATCCGTGTTGTTGATTGGGATTCTTGCTACTGTTTCAGCGGGAATTTCCGCCATATACACGGGGATTCTGGTCGGGGGACTGGTGTTGACGGTATTGGCGTACAGTGGTTGGTTGGGAAAATTACAGTTTATTTTCACGCCTCGCGTTGTCACGGTCATTCTGATATTGATTGCTTTCACGTTGACTCCCGTTATTTTGAACCTTGTCATGGGAGATACGGCGCACGGGTTGTTCAATTTGTTTTTCACGTTGCTCATCGTGTTTGCGTTGGTTATCGGGAATAAGTTTTTACGGGGGATATGGAAGTCTACCACGGTGTTGTGGGGGATAGCCGGAGGGGCGCTGGTGTATTATCTGGTGAATGGTTTTCCCGTGTTACCCTCGACGGGGGCAGAAAGCCAAGTATCTCTGTTTAATTTTTCACTGGATTTCGAGGCGGGGACGATATTTTCGTTTTTGTTCTGTTACGTGGCACTTATCGTGAACGAGTTGGGTTCAATTCAAGCCGTGGGATATATGTTGCAAGCCGATAACCTGAATAAACGTACAACCCGGGGCGTGGGGGTTGTCGGGCTCACTAACGTGTTGTCGGGATTGTTCGGGGTGATCGGTCCCGTGGATTATTCCATGAGCCCGGGAGTGATCGCCGCCACGGGGTGTGCCTCTCGCTATACCTTAATCCCAGCGGGTATCGGTTTGATAGCGTGTGCTTTTTTCCCGGCTGTGGTCGGGTTGTTGGTAACGTTGCCGGGGGTGGTCATGGGGGCGATATTGCTTTACTTGATGGCGACGCAGTTGGCGGCGGGGATGCAAATGTTGGTACGTGAACGGGCGATCACGGATTTCGATAGCGGCGTGGTGGTCGGTTTGCCCCTGATGGTGGCTTTGTTGCTGTCTTTCGCTCCCTCGGAAGTGGTGAATCTTATACCTTCTTTGTTTCGCCCGATCGTGGGAAACGGTTTCGTGATGGGAGTCGTGTCCGTGTTGATTCTGGAGCATCTGATCTTTAGAAAGAGCAAACCCGCGCAAGGGGCGTGACGTATACACGGGGAAAAAGAAGATTTGTATGAAAGGAATTTATATCTATCATAGCGGATTTGCTCTTTTGGACGAGGGCGTTACCGTGATTATCGATTATTATAAGGATTCGGCAAACCCGCCGTTGACGGGTGTTGTGCACGGGGAGTTATTGGGGCGTCCGGGTAAACTCTACGTTTTGGCATCCCATGTCCATGCCGATCATTTTAACCCGGAAGTGTTGACTTGGAAACATTCACGACCTGATATTCAATATATTTTCTCTAAAGATATTCTTGAAGTGGGACATGTCGGTTTATGGGATGCCTGTTATATCGAGAAGGGTAACGTGTGGACAGACGGGATACTGGAAATAGAGGCGTTCGGTTCCACGGATGCCGGGATTTCATTCTTGCTGCGCTTACGCGGGAAGACGGTTTTTCATGCCGGGGATTTGAATAATTGGCATTGGAAAGAGGAGTCGACCGGGGAAGAAGTGCGGGAAGCGGAAAGCGCGTATCTGGCTGAACTCGATACGCTCGTGCGGAGAACGGATAGCATGGATTTGGTTATGTTTCCTGTCGATCCCCGTTTGGGGGAGGACTATATGTTGGGGGCGAAGCAATTTATAGATCGGTTCCGCGTGGGAACGTTTGTTCCGATGCATTTTGACGACGTTTACGATAAAGCGAATGCTTTACGGGAATATGCCGGGGAACGAGGCGTTCGTTTCGTGAGTTTGGAGTATAAAGGAGAGGAGTTTATGATTTAAGATTGGGCGATTTACGATTGCCGATTCTGTGATTGTATGAATTTTTAAATTTTAAATTGTTGTATTATGGAGATTAAAAGTCGGTTTGACCATTTCAATTTTAACGTGCTTGATTTGAACAGAAGCATTCATTTTTACGAGAAAGCCTTGGGATTAAAGGAAGTCCGCCGGATGGAAGCCAAAGATGGTTCCTTTATTCTTGTGTATATGGGAGAGGAAAAGACCGGGTTCCTGTTGGAATTGACGTGGATGCGGGATCGGAAAGAACCCTACGACTTGGGGGAGGGGGAATTTCACCTTTGTATGCGTGTTCCCGGCGATTATGATGAAGTACGGGCGTACCACAAGCAAATGGATTGCGTGTGTTACGAGAATACTGATATGGGGCTTTATTTTATTGCTGATCCCGACGGGTATTGGATCGAGATACTGCCGGAATAAGATTTTGTGATGATTCAACCGGAAGTCTGTAAAACTTTGCTTTCTATTATAAATAATTAGGAATATAGGTAATATCCATTCCATGATCGTACGGTTGCCCGCTTGACGGATCAGCGTGTTCAAGTAACGTAGCGTGAGGTACAGGTGGTCGGTATAAAACGCCACATTTATTAGGAACGAATAAGTTTTATTCGGAAATAAATGTGTTCGGGAATAATATATTTCTTTACATTTGTAATGTGGAATTTAGATAGCTAGTATGACGGAGCGAGTAAAATATGATGTAAATCAGTTGGTACAAGATTTGAAAAAGGGGTACGAACCGGCTTTTGATTACCTGTTTACAACCCGTTACGAGGACTTGTGCCGTTTTGCACGGGCTTTCGTGGGATCATATGACGTGGCGGAGGATATTGTGCAGGATGTTTTTGTCCGGATATGGGAGAATAACTTGAAGATTAGCAGCGATATTTCACTGGATAGTTATCTTTACGTGGCGGTGCGAAACGGTTGTGTCAGTTATGCGCGCCGTCAAAGACCTCACGTGGGGTTGGAGGCGTTGTCGGAGATGGAAACAGAAGAGATTTTGGCGGAGGATTGGAAATACGTGTGGGATGCCGTGGAAAGTTTGCCGGAGCAATGCCGTGTTGTTTTAAAATTGGTCGTACTCGAAGATATGAAGTACGCGGAGGCGGCAGAGAAACTGGATATTTCGGTCAATACGGTCAAAACGCAAATGAAGATTGCTTACCGGGAGTTGAGAAAGAAATTTACGTCGGGAGAGATTTCTGTTTTATTCTATTATTTTTATGTGGGTGAGGGGTTTAATGGGCGGTAATTTATTTTCTTGAAAAATATTCTGTTTTCTTTTCACCCTTTTTTTATTCTTGTGCGTCCTCTCACGAAGAATATAAATCAGCTTGTTATTTTATGAACGAGAGAATAGAAGAATTATTGGTTAAAAAGATTGACGGGGAGCTTTCTGCTGTGGAGGAGAAGGAATTGTCCGGGTGGTTGGCAGAGTCGGAGGTTCACGAACGAATCTTGCGGGAATTTGAAGCGGTGCGGCAGCGGTTGTCCGTGTTGCGGGAAGAATTTCACCCGGATGTGCAAGGACGTTTGCAGTCGGTTAAGAAGCATAAAAAACGACGGGTGCGGTTTGTCGCGGGGTGGATGCGTTATGTTGCGGTCGGTATTTTACTCGTGAGCGTGGGGAGCTATTTGTTGTGGAATGATGGGAAAAATAAAGAGGAGGAACATCGTATTTTCGCGAAAGTGGCGGTGCCCGGGAAAGAACAGGCGTATATCGTGTGGGCGAACGGGGTACAAGTGGCAATCGACGAAACGATGAAAGATACTTTGCTGACTGGGGACGGGGGAGCGGTAGTGCGGGTGGATTCCAACCGGGTGTTGCGTTACGAGGGAGGGAATAATGATGAAGGATTGGAACGGCGGGTGCATAAATTGGAACAGCTTC